>Ga0256405_10000091_pt1 | contig 271402 bp, 271 predicted proteins | sample RumenRJG_02DNA_FD_189096 | JGI IMG/M metagenome (GOLD analysis project Ga0256405, IMG submission 189096) | Bovine rumen microbial communities from Lethbridge, Alberta, Canada - RJG_02 | ecosystem: Host-associated > Mammals > Digestive system > Stomach > Rumen | place: Canada: Alberta...
TTCGTTGTAGTCATAAAAAAAGAAGTGCCGTCTATCTGAATACAGTTATCTTCTGCACCAGATAAAGGACAGGCACTTCCTTCATCAATGTCATTATACTCTCATTTGCAACGGATTGCAACAGAAAAACGAAAATTTGTTTGCTTTTTATTACTTGAATTATAATGCTGTCAACAAAGCCTCTTTATCATTCTCGGCCTTATGCTCTTCGTATTCTTTTACCATTTCCAGCACCTTAGAGCAAATTGCATCGTAATCCGCAACGTCACCAAGACCATTCAATTTCAATCTCAGTAGAGGTATTCCTATTTGCTCAAATACCATGTCTTTATATTCATCGAGAACTTTCTGCTCTGATTCATCATGCGAAGGCCCGTCACATTCAATACCGCAAACAGGCTTAACATTATCTTTATCAAAGACCATCAGATCACAGTGCATCATTGACAGTCTCTTCTTTACAACCAAGGAACGAATATGACTCAGATCCACTAACTCGTTTAGATGACAGTGCGGAACAACTAAATACTTGCTTTTCACAGTTCTTGCAACAACGGAATAAAGTTCTTTTTCCGCAAAACTATCCAATACATTAGTCTTACGCTTAATCTTACCGAGTTCTTCGCTGTTTATTTCACAACAAAGCTGTAATTCTTCTATGTCAATTAACGAAGCAGGACTTTCCTTCCTCTTCCTACTCTGAATATAGTCAACATAATTAAAGGGATAATTAAACCAGTTGGGGTGTTCCTGATAATGAAGCGGACGGATATTGTAAAGCCGTTTAGTGTTATCCACCAAATAAAACCCTTTGTCACGGTTTCTCTCAAACATACGCCTGCCAAAACGCCTCTTGGTCTTATCCTGTTGGTCTAAACTGTTCCCGCCCAAGCAAACATAGTAGTTACAGTTCTCGATAATATTCTCTGACTGATTTCCATAGACAGCCTGAAGCTGATTTTCGTTTTGCACCATCAAGACAACGGAAATATTCCTTGACCTCATATTAGACATCAGATTACTAAAATCAGGTATCTGTCCAAGCGTAGTAAAATCATCAAGGAAAAACCGTACCGGGAACGGCAGTCTTCCAAGCGGACTGCGATCAGCGTGTTCACAAAGCAGTTCAAACAACTGCTTATATAACATACAAGCAATAAAGTTTTTGTTGGACAGAATATCATCACATACAACAAACAAAGACGGTATCTCGGCTGTCTTTCTTTCCGCAAAGTCCTCCAAATGCAGTTCATCGTACAACATCATCTCGGACACCGCCGGTTCTGCTAAAGGTGCTACGCAGGAGTAGGTAATACTGATAATACTATCAAGTGTTCTTTCGCTTGCTGCTAACATACATCCCGCTTGTGCCATCAAAAACAAATCGTCAGAGTGCAAGCGAAACATCTCTTTAAGATAACAATTTCTTCCTACTAAGCCTTCACTACTTAGCTTTAACAAGCTCAGCAAATTAACAAAGTTCTGTTCTTCTTTAGAACCATATTTCCAGAGGAAGTAAATCAACGCAGTGATAAGCTGACTGCTCGTATTATCCCAAAAAGCATCAACACTACTGGTTTTGTTACCATCGCAATCGTGTAATGCGATTATTCTTCCCAAAACCACGCAGTCATTTTCATTTCTGATATAACGGAAAGGATTGTAATGGAATGAGCAGGACGGATCCTTGAGATTCAGTATCCTAATATTATAACCATCGTCAGATGTACCGGGCATTTGCAACAGTCCTCCAACCGTATTGACAATCTGGCCCTTTGCATCTGCTACGATATAGGACGCATTACGCTGTAACAGATTAGGTTCGACGATACACGAAGTCTTACCTTTTCCGCTCATTCCAACCACGAAGACGTTATTGTTCCTTGCGTGGCCTAAAATCTTGGTATTAAACCTGAATTTCTTACCGAGTATAAAATCATTGTCAGCCCTCTGGAGAACATCATTATCGCCTTTAGCTCTGTGTTCACTTCTAACGAACGGCTCGCCTCTCAGGTGAATACAGACCTTAATCATCTCCTTTTCGAGTTCTGAGAGCCTTTGGGACTGTTCAGGACACATACTGCGTAGTCGGTCATATACTTCGTTGATCGTGCGGGTACGAGGCACGCACCTTTCTTTTCTCCAGCGTAATATCTGCCGTTCGCTGACACCAACCCGTTCAGCAAACTCTTTCATGGTAGAAGTATCAGTGATGTTTAATGTTTCATTCAATATAGAGTCAACGAGCATAGTAACCTCCTGTTCTCCTCAATATACCGACAACGAAGCGGACATTTCAACTGACATTTCGTTCGCTCTGGGTGACTTTTGGTGTGTCTGTAAGTGCGTGTATAAAAACGAAAATTTGTTTGCTTTTTATTGTTTTGAGAATTATAATTATAGTGTGGTATCCGCCACGAAAATTATTGAGATTAGTTTGCACACACTGAGCCCCGGATCGAGTTAGTCTGTCCGGGGTTTTGTAATGCTCTACATATTGGGGTTAAGTTGATTTTTGTCAAGGACGAAACACTACGTTGTCCACATATTGTGGTTGTGCTGGCTAAATTTAGCCACAAAACCGTATCCGACTATACATAGTGGTTTCTGTTCTCGGAAAGTGAACGGAATACTATAAGTAGATGCCGGCAGAGAAAAGACAGACATCCTCTCCTCGTCGGGCGACAGAGAAAGAGGATGCCCAGGCACTATGTTGAAACTTGTTCAACGCTGTTTAATTATCGCCCGGCTTAAAGAACGCACCACTTTTGTTCTGCTTATAGCCGAGCGTCTTCATGAACTGGTCAGCGAGTTCTACGCCAAGTTCATTCATCAAGTGTGTCCAGTATTCCACTTCTTCGGTATTGCCGACTTCAGAAGCGGTTGCTGCGTTATTATTGGCGATCCGGTACGCTTCATCCCAGGTAATCTTGCCGGTGTTATATTCTTCAAGTAATTTACGCATAGTATGTTACCTCCTGTCACTGTGTATATGGTTCGCCGAAAAACGTGTTGTATGGTACGTTGTCTTTCTTCCTCTTAGATCTGCACAACTCGGATATTCCTGTGCGGACACTCTTGTTTTTTAGCGCTGACAACCAGTTCTGCTTATCGTTTTGCAAAGCGTAGTTTTTCACATCGTAATACGACACGCCTTTCTGAGACAGGACAAACAGGTTCATTTCGTGTATTGCATCACGAATTTCTTTTGGCATAGCTCATCTCTTGTTCTTTTCTGCGTTATCCAAATAGTCCTGAAGCGCTGCTTCGACAATAGAAGTTTTGGGTATCATCGACTTCTCAGAATAAGCGTCAAGGCGATCAACCAAGTCCTTCCGTACATAATAGTTTATTACTTTACCATCTTTCTTAGGGCGTGGCATATTACGCTCCAATCTGCAAATCAGATATAATCTGCTCTGATTTATCCATTATTCTTTGCATATAATCTTCCATATACTGCCAATCAGGTTCGCCTGTTGAGGTGATAGGAAGTGGAATTGAAAAATCAGTTTTAATATGACGATTTAACTCATCTACAAAAGCCTTATATTTTGAACGACTTTCTTTGAATATCATAGTCGCTATAAACCTTTTAACATTATCCGTCATATTATCGTTAGGTATTAACACAATTACATTCTGGCTTGTGTAAAATGGTTTAGGTTGAATAAAACAAGAACCAAGATATTCACCACCCAATGATAATGTCATATAGCCAGAAGGATAAGGTTCAATATCATCTATTTTATCAACACAAGTAGTAATACCGTTGTTTGCATTTGCTCTACCTACGAAGTTGACAGAAGGGTGAATTTCTTTCATCTTAGCCTTGTCCATCTTCGTTCCCATGTCAATACCGAACATACAATCATCATATAAATGAAATCTTTTCCATCCGCTCATATCAATCAGATGTTTTGTATCATCGGTTTTTCTCAGATTCTCAAGGCTTTTTTCTGATTCTTCCATGACAGCCTTCATATAATCTTCCATATACTGCCAATCAGGTTCACCTGTAGATGTAATGGGGAGCCATATCATAGTATCAGCAAGTTTGTCCTTATTACCCATATTGGAATATTCCCAATCATTACAAGCCTTGCGAATTAAAGTACAAATATACTTTCCATTTAATTCATTAAGGTTGTCATTCCTTAACATCATTATAGAGGAACCTGCACCGCCACGACCAAGAAACTTATCCTTTTGATAGAAAGCATAACCATCAACAGCACTCACAGTAATACAGCCACCTTCATCGTAATCATTATCGTCTTTCGGCTGTAAGTAGGCTGTAACCCCATTATTGAAATTTCCAGATGCTACAAAAGGCATATCGCCTTCATCATAATTCTGTGAACTTCTTGAAGAAGGTCTGCTTACATCAAACAAAGTACCAACCCTGAACTCTTTCCAAGTGCTTGTATCAATCATTTGAACCACCGCCTATCTTGATATGAACGCCAGTATCATCAGATGTAACTTCACTACCATACAGAGCAGAATTAAGCAGTTTCTCACCGAACTCTTTGGTATCAATACCATTCTTGAAGCAGATATAATCCATAGCAGTTTTCTTGAAATCTTCCTCTGAAATCTCAAAAGGCTTTTCAGGCATCTGATATGACAGATGTTCTTTAGGGTTTATCCACTGTGCTGTATTATGCTCGGTGTCACGGAGTTTACCGATACTGTCAATCCAATAATCTTCGATATCCTTCCACTTATGCTTAATATCCTGTCTGCCTTCATTCTTAACAGTTTCAAGGCCGTCATCTTCGATATAGCATCCGAAGATTTCAGCACCGTTCTGAGGCTGTCCTGTCTTGAATACAAAGATAGAAGTAGTAACGCCTACACCAAAGAATAACGGCTCAGGCAGTTTAATAATCTTCGTAAGTGTATGATTTGATAAGATACGCTTAATCTGTGCTTTTGAAGCCTTTTCAAGTTTCTTATCAGGTAAGATAAATGCACAATCTGTTCCTGCCTTGACTGAATCAAGAACATTTTCGACAATAGTCATGCAGCCATACTTATTCTCATAAGGCGGGTTCATCAGAACTTTTGTAATAGGCTTAGATTTAACCCATTCACAAGCTGACTCACTTCTCATATCATTCTGATCCAGATTGGTCTTACCGTCTTTATGGATAAGCATATTAGCACAAGCAAGCGCATAAATTTCCTTATCCCATTCGATACCAAATAAATGATTTTTACGAATATCCTTTGCCTTATTGGTATCATAACCACCAGCAGACCGCATCATGTTACTCATAGACTTAACAAGAAATCCACCGGATCCACAGCAGAAATCACCAACATAATCATTCTCAGTTACACATATCAACCGATACATAAACGATGTGATGTGTTCAGGTGTAAAGATCTGACCAGCTTCAGACTTCTTCTTATAGCGATTGAACTCATTAAAGAAGATACCCATAACATCTTCTCCACGCCATTCATTCGAGTTGATACAATCAGATATCTCACAAACGTCATCGATAAAACTATCAATAGCATCCTGATTCTCTGTATAATTCATTTCTATCTTTGAATATACATCTTCCAGAATCTTAAGCTTGCCGTTCTGTTTTTTATCATTCTCTAATGATTTGTTGATCGTGCTTAATATCTGAGTGTGAAGCATTGAAAATGCTCTACCCTTTAAGGTCTCAAGGTTAGCACCGTATCTCTCTGCAACTAATGCACAAGCAGTAAAAATCATTCTATGATACAAATTCTTAACACCGAAATTGACATGAAGATTATTGTTAATACGTCTTGTAGTATCATAAATCTTCTTCTGATCAATTCCCTGATTGTTCACCAGATCGATATAAAACTGCTTGTTCTGTATTTCATCCGGAATATCAATGGGCTCTCCATTGTAAAAACCAATAGCTTTATAGCCATTGTGAAGGATACCAATGATTTTCTTATAACCGGCATTGGAAAGGATCTCACAATTTTTCATTATTTCGAGGATCCATTTCTTAGCACCAACATCTTCATTGCTATTTTTAGTTTCAAGCAAAATCGCCACATCATTTTTGTTTTCAGGAATACGCCAACCGTCAGGCTTATGGTTATCACCGTCTCCAACAATACCCAACTGCTTAAATGTGGTTATCTGACCGGTTCCTTGTTTGACACCAACCTCTAAAACATTATCAAAACCAAGAGCGATCTTATCAGCATCTCTTACTTCATCTTCAGTCAAAAACTTAGGCATGTGAACACCTCTCATACAAATGATTTACAGAATAATATTATTCCTTTAGTATTGAATCTTCAATATAATTCAAGCATTATTTCACAGATAATTTCTTTGTCCATTACCACATTCCCGCAAAGTTTGCTACTACTCCTATTACTCCGTTTTTTGCTAACTCTGTATGTAACATCCCAAATTCATTGACCTTGCTATTTTGGTCGTCGTATAATCGAAATGTCAGCGAATATAACACGGTATTCACCGACAGGAACAATGAGATAAACCCGTATCGCTCCTTTTGCTTGGGCACGGTACGGGCTTATTTTTGCAGTTTAAGCGTGTATCCACGGCGCGATACACCGTTTTCCTGTTCACGTCTGGGAAAAAGAATTGTTTGACATACTTTGTATTTTGTAACACAACTCCCATACATTGTTCGATAAATCAGTCCGATTTTGAGTCTTGCTCGGCATCATATAAATAGAAATCCAAAAACAAGGAGGAAATGCTTATGGATGAATCAACAAGAAGAAGGGAGCTCGGAGAAAAGATCGAATTCCGACTCTACGATATCAACGAGTGGTGTTACGATGCGCAGAGGGAAGACTGGGAAAAGAAAAGCGGTAACAAGGGTTTCTTCTACCAAGCAAGTTATGTGCCGACTTACACGAAGATCCTTCATTCGTTCGAAGAATATTTTCACCGGGGTACGATAGATCAGGTTGAGTTTTACATTCTCGCTTTCATTGGCAAAGACTGGGAAGCTGAGAAGGCCCGGATCGCAAAAGATGATCCCGGGCGTGATATGAAACTCGGCACGATCGATGCGTACAGGGACTTCTTCGGTGAGTTCGCGGACATCTTCGCAGACAGATTCAACGGAAGGGTTTGACCGTGAAATAAACGCAAGGTTATAATGACCTTGGGTAGAAGATACCCATATATGTATTTGACAGACAACACCCGCCCCGGCTCTTTCTTTGAGGTTCATTGAGCCAAAGCGGGTGTTGTTTTGCTTAGTCAAGATAAGACTCAGATGTGTTTCGGCCTTTCTCCTTTGTCTGAAAGGTTATATTCGAAGTAAAGGTTCTTGCCGTAAACGAGCTTAACGGGAAGGCTCTTGGAAGTATTCCACATCTTCTTGAAGAGCTTGGTCTTTACTGCTCTGTTGTAGTATCTCTTGCCTGAACGGTGCAGCGAGTCCGCGATATAGATATTCTCGTCATCATAGCCTGTTACAAGCACATAGTGAAGATTGTCCCAGCCGGGCTCTTCATCATAGTAGATGAGTACCAGTACGGGCTTGCCTTCGTCAATCATTGCCTTGATGTCGCTGAGCTTGCCGTTCTTGTGAAGTCTTGCTCCGATGACCTTACCGACCGAGGACGGAACGGCAGAGCCGTCGGGAAGTTTGAAAAACTTATCATAGAGCTCGGACGGATCGGATTCCTGTCCATAGTAACGCAGGAGACAGGACGAAGAATAAGCAGAGCATTTAGGGCCTTTCTGGCTCTTGATGTCAACGGGATTGTTGATGGAATGTTCAGGCTTTTTCTTACCCACGCTGTCGAGTTCCTCTAACTGTTTCTGATATTCCTCACTGTCATAGTAAGAATATCCGCCGTAGTATCCATAGCCATAATTATATCCGTAGTCTTCTCCGAAGTAATCGGAAAGGTCGCAGCCGTTATAGTCGAAGTATTCGATCGCATCAGCGACGAGGTCTTCTCTCGAAAGCCCGTCTCTGAGATACTCGCCTGAAGCATAGTAATCACCATAGAAATCAAGGAGCAGTCTTTCTTCGCCGTCGTAGATGTCCTGTTCAGACAGTTCTTCGTCATCACCCAGGTCATAGTATCCCTGCTCAAGATAACCAAACTCGCCAAAGCCTGCACGAGCCTGCTCTTCGTAGTCCTGTTCGCCGATACCGTTGTATCCTTCGAAAAGGTATTCACTGCTGCCCGGGTACATCTCGATCAAAGCCTTATTCTCCTTATTTTTCTTACAATGTCATTATACAACGATATTGTATCAAAGTCAAGAATATCAAGGGCTTTAGGCCTTATACACTTCTGCCCGGGAAATATCCGAGCTCTGTCAAATGCGTTGTTAATTTCTTGATGTGGTCTTTGCAAAAACCGGGACCATCCGAGGAAATGTTGGAAAAGTCGGCTTTGAACTCCGCAAAGAGCTCCTCTGCTGTTCCGAACTCGGGTTCGTTTATCGCAGCGCTTTTAGGAAAGTCTGCTCTCTCTGTAACATAGGTCCATACTTCGTCTGCCATGTCGTACGGATCCCTGTCGGAATAAAGAGACATGGCTGTTGCTATGTCCAGGTACGGATACTCGAACTTCATGACTACGGCAGAGGGCTTATCTTCTTCATCCGGAAGATAGTTGATGTATATTTCTTCCAAGACTTCCTTCTCGTCGTTAAATCTGAACTTGTCTTCTTCCCAGTTTCTTTCGGAAAAGTCTATCACTTCACTGACTTGGGTATTAAGGACTGTCGCTGCCTTGACGATCTTGTCATACTCGGTATCACCAGGCTTGAAGTGCGGTTCCATTCTCTGTCTTATATCATTGCGGAGTTTCATGTGTCAAAGATCCCCTTATGGTTATTTACAGGCTTGGCCAATCCTCGTAACGAGCTCTCATCAAGACCATGTCATTTAACTCGTCTATCATCTTACGTACACTTTCCCACAGCCCGGCATCTTCCAAAGACTTTCTGTCTTTGTATATCTTGCTTACCGCAGAGTCGATATGATCCTGAGCTGCATAATAGATACCGCCTTCCTTGTTATAGTACGAAAACACACCGTTAGAAGACTCGTATTCGGCAATGTCATCTGAATACTCGTTTTTGTATTCTTGCAATGTGTCATAGGCTGCTTTGATCTTTATTGCTATCTCGCCTTCTTCCAAGAACATTTCCGAGTTAACCGTCCTCTCAAAGCCCTTAGTATCAAGAACCCACGGAAGATATAACTGTCTTATCTCCATTGTGACATTGGCCTGCTCTTCAAGAAGTTGCCTGACCTGTCTGAGATATTTGTTTAAGGATTTCTGTGCTTCAAATATTCTCAGCCATGCCCTTGAGCTCCAAACTGCACCAACAGGTTCGATGCCTCGGACAGAACGAGCGAAGCGTGTCTTTTCTGCATCTTTTACCGTGTAGTATCCTTTGCCTTGCGGCGTGCAACAGTGCCAGACGGTGACAGAGCAATTACTAAACTGTTCTTTTATCAGAGCTTGTATTTCCGAGACATCTTTTTTACATTTTTCGTTCTCTGCCTCAATAAACTCTGATGTCTTTGTGTAATCATTGCTAAGTTTCATATATCAGCCTCCTCTTCCTGGCATCTGCATCTTTCCAAGCCATTCCTCGTAAGTCGCTATAAAAGTCTCGCAGACATCTGAGTCATAACGGTCGAAGCGTTCGTAGTATCCGTCATCGATACAATCAAGGATCGCCCGCTTGTCTCTCAGGCTGCAAGTCAGATTTTGCAGAAAGGCTTCCTTATATTCGGGTTCCCTCAGTGTTTCGAGCATCTTCTGGATGTCGTCATTGTTGTAACCGCTTTTCGGATTAACATATATCTCTTTGCTCATAACTAAGCTCTTCCCTGCATCTGTTCCATCTGAGCTGTTGTGTAAATGCCCTTCTTTAATGCCCAGTTCTCAAGCCACTTCTTAATGTCTGACTTTTCGTAATCGTTAGCGTCTGAAGCTCCTGAGTCCCTGCGGTAACGACTTTGGGCTACTATCCGGTCGCAATAGGCGAGTTCGTTATTTAACATAGTCCAACTCTCTCCGCCTGCTTCAAACACATCGCCTTTTGTCAGCTGTGTCGAGACACGCATGGCAGGACGCACTCCGCAATCCTCTCCTACATCGCAACCGTTAAGGCGAACATTATTGCCGTGGTCTAAAACAGCAGCATAATATGTCTCGTCGGTTGGAGTATCGCCGGATGTTCTAAGCCAGCACCAGCGCTTTAAGTCGTCCGGTGTCATCCAGCGCAGAGAACTTCTGTCGGAGGTTAGAAGAGCTTCAGCTTCCTCTACGGAAAGTAATGTAATTTCTTGTATTTCCAGATCTGTCGGTTTTCCGTTTATCGTTATTTCCATAGTCTTATCTCCTTTTATGAAAGCAGGCGAGTTGCCCCGCCTGCCAATGTTATTGAATGTCCCAAAGGTTAAATCTGGATCATGCCGAGAATGTCATCTGTTGTTGCCGGAGCCGGTTCAAGAGGTGCCGGTGCCGTCGGAGCCTGGGATGCCGCAGTCGGCTGAGGAGCAGGCTGTGCAACGGGCTGTGCAACGGGCTGAGGCTGAGATGAAGCAACCATAGGAGCACTACCCATTCCGAGAAGGTCATCAACACTCAAGGACTCTTCTCTCTGCGGTGCAGGAATGAGCGTAAGCGCAGAACATCTTGTTGCAGCCGTTCCCTTGCCCGTGAAGTAGACAGAAGGCTTGATGCTTACGTAAGAACGCTGAGTGTCGGTAGGCTTGAGAAGTTCGTCTGCGTTATTGACATTGATCGTCTTGCCTTCGACTGTGCTTGCAAACTGGATGTTCTGGAAAGCAAGGTCTCCGACCGCGTTGGTTGTTACTGAGCAGCTCATATTAACCCAAACACCTTCTGCGGGGTTTCCTTCCCTGTCAACTCTCGGCTTAACGCTTACGGGGAGTTTATTTCCGAAGATCTCGATGAGGTTGTCGGGGTTAGAGAGTCTGTTCTGGGTGATTTCCCAAGACTTAACTGTTGTGTAAATAAGAAGTGCTACATTGACATAGCTCTCCTGAGACACGGCCATCTTAAGATCCTGGGGATAGAATGTTCTTCCGTCGGAACCGGTCATCTTGGGCGGATGTGAAATGGTGCAGTCGTAAACAGGGCCCTTGATCTCGAAGCCTGCCATCTTATCGAAAGGAAGGATCTTTCCATTTCTTCCCTTGAGCGTGTTCAGGATATTTGTCTTCTGCTGGTCTGAGAGCTGCGTCTGTGCCCATGTCCATGTTTCTTTAAGTCTTGTGTTGAGTTCTGCCTGTGTAAGTGCCATATTTATTTCCTCCTTATGGCTAAATTAACTTTATAAATCTATTGCCTTACGGTCGTAACCGTTGTTACCTGAGTAAATCAGCGAGCGTGAGAGTCGTTTCTTCCTGTTCTCTGATGCGTGTCGCGGGACAAGTTCCTTTCCCGGCACAGAAAGCACAATGTTCGCCTGCTGTGAATTGACCTTCGTTCCTGATAGCCTGTTCAACTTTTACATTGGTTTCTTTTGCCCAGGCGATAAGATCTTCGATCTGCATTTCGTCGTGCGAGATCGCTCCCACGGTGTCGAGCTTTCTCGGGAATCCGTTTACATAATCCGTGGTTGCTCTCGGCTGGAAGATATAGAACTGAACCTTTCGGATAGTCTTTCTTTCATTGTCCGGGAGCGAGAGATATGCACCGAGAGAGTATGCTTTGAGCTGGGCGTTGCCTTGCGCTCTTACGAGTGCGTGTCCGTATTTGTAATCAACAACGATGAGAGAACTCTCTGAGACCATGAAGCAGTCGCAAGTTCCCCAGCACTCTGAAATAAGACTTGTCATGTCAACCTTTGTCTCGGTGCAGAGCTTGGTACAATCGTTTCCCTGGAATACTCTTACTACAAAGTCTTTGTATGCTTTTCCGCAGACTTTCATGGCAAAGTCGGCATCAGCTGCTTCTGCCACTGAATCGTTTTGGAGCGGAATATTGAAATGTTCGTTTACGAGATTTTCTGCAACAGCGTGAGCCTTTGTGCCTTCGATGGCGGCAGGAGAGCTTGTTTCACCGTGCTCAAGCAAGTAGTCCTCATTGACCTTGAGGGATCTCGTGCAGGATACGATCCTCTTCAAAGACGAGGGGGACACCAGTGCGTGTTCTCTCTGTACGATCGAAGAAGTCTGCACAAAAGAAGAAGGGGCTGCGACTGTCTCGCAACCCTCTCCGACAATAGACTTATAATTGTTAATCTCAGTCTTCACTTAACTCAACCCTTTGGTCAATCTCAAGTATTTGTCTTCGAGGTAACTTGGTTAATTCAAATTTTGCTAAACGCAACGCTTGTTTTTCTCAACGAAACAAGGGCCGTTTGCCCTGCTTCAAGTATAGTTTACACTTTCATCTTGCGTTTTGCAATACTTACGCAAGTGAAAAACGCAATTTTTTGCATACATTTTTCCCGTTTGAATAAAAAGGCCCGCTTGGTATAATGCTTTGCAAGAAGTTGCTTTTTGTGCAAGGGTTGGAGGATATAGAAATGGGAAAGGAAAGCGTGTTTGCAGAAAGGTTTGAAGCTGCCATAAAGGCCGGCAACATGACCTTGACGGAATTGTCGAAGAAGACCGGGATATCCGTAAGTCTTATCTCGCGTTACAGGAACGGAGAAGTGATACCGAGACGGGACAAGCTCCTCCTGATATCTTCTGCCCTGTCAGTCTCTCCTGCTTACCTTACGGGTGACAGCAACGGATCCGAAGAAAAGCCCGGTGTCATCGAAGACCGCGGTATATTTGCCGAGAGGTTTTCCAAGGCGGTAAAGGACAGCGGACTTCTCCCGGTCGAGATCGCTGAGAAGACCAACATCTCGGAGACTATGATCTCCCGTTATAGGAGCGGCGAGTATGTACCCAGAAGAAGGAACCTCGAAAAACTTGCCAGCGTGCTCTCGGTCTCCCCTGCATATCTCACGGGTGATAGTGACGAAAGAGTCAATCCAGATACCGTGCCGCTTACCGTAGAGGCAGCACCTTCCGAGATAGAACTTCTTGAAGAATACAGAAAGTTGTCTTATTCAAATAAGACACTCGTAAAAGAAATAATATCTCTTCTTAAAAACAGACAGAGATAATTCATCTAATACTCGTGTGTTCACACGGGAAAGGAGTGCGGAAATGAATAATTATGAAGTCTTCTCGGAACGCTTTAACGAGTCGATGGAAGCCTCCGATCTGACTGCCGCCGATGTATCACGGCGGACAGGTATATCCAAGGCAATGATATCCCGTTATAAGAACGGTCTTTACATTCCTCAGCGTGAGTCTCTGGAAAAGCTCGCCGCACTTTTTGGAGTATCTCCTAACTGGCTCATAGGTGACTCGGACATAATGGTCCCGGCAAATAAAGGCGGTAAGATAGAGGTTGTCGCTGCCGAATACGAACTCATAAAGTCTTACAGGAAACTCTCCAGAGCTAATAAAGCTCTGGCAGAAGATTTTGTGACCTTTCTTCTTCAGAGACAGGGGGATAAGTAAGTCTAAGCCTTCATGAAGAAATCACAAGTGTAGCCCTCTGCTTTAAGAGGCAATCCTTCGTACGGCATTGCAGCCGATGCCAGGATGCTCGATATGGAGGCTACGCAATCTTTCGGATACTCGGCAAGGACTTCGTCATGAACGTGCATTACGACCGGGTAGCCGGAATTCTGTAACATTGAAAGGGCAGATACAAGAATGTCCCGTGCTATTCCCTGTGTGATGTTTTCCACGAACTTTCCGCCATAGATCTTCGTCCTGTATTCTGTCGTGGTACCGTCTATGTTTCTGCCCTTTGCAGCCATATAAGACAGACACTCGTAAGTCTTTCCCTGCTGATCTTTTTCCGTCGTCAGTCTGATGTCCGGGTAGATAAGGACACGGTGAGTAACAGGCAGTATGATCTCCAGTTGATATTCGCCTTTGATGAAAGGTGATCTTCTATATACTATCTTCAAGTCATCGGGAAGTCCCGGATCCTGGTCCTTGGACATAACGCCTTCCTGTCCGTATCTGATAAGGTACTTAACGACATTGTCTATCGTGTACCAGAGGCTCTTGATGTGAGGGTTAGCTTTTCGCCATGAATATACAATGCTCTTCATTTGGTCCTGCGTAAGGCCCAACTTATCTCCGCCCATGTTGTTGAACGCAGACGTGCCGCCTCCGTAACAACAGGATAATGTTGCTGTCTTTCCAATCTCTCTTAAACCTGCGTTCTCACCGTTCTTTTCAACTTTGACAGGTGTTTTCCGGATGGCGGAATATATCTGGGATGCGGTCTCGCTATAAACGTCCCTGCCCTCTCTGAACGCGTCTAATACCCACTCTTCTCCTGCAAGCCATGCTACGACTCTGGCTTCTATCGCCGAGTAATCCGAGTCAGAAAAGATATTGTTTCCTTCAGGTATTATTGCAGTCCTAACGAGGCTGCTGATATCGTCAAGGTAATGTGTTGAGACAGGAGCCTGACCTGACATATACAGTTCTCTGGTTGCCTTTATATCTTCAAAGTCATTCTTCTTGAGGTTCTGGACCTGAACATTATTGCCTGCAAATCTTCCGGTGCTTGCTCCATAGAACTTGAACTCGCCTCTGATGCGTCCGTCTTCACAAACAGACTCTAACATGTGGTCGTATTTCTGTGTCGCAACCTGGGTGATACAGGACCTTGTTATGATTATCTGTTTTACGTCATTCGGCAGCTGATCGAAGAACATCGGTATCCTGTCTTTGTCCAATGACGGAACTTCCAGTAATGCCTGCAACTGCTCTACCGAGTTAATGTTAGTGATCCTCGGTTTATTATGCTTTGCCGCGTAAAGATCGCAAAGGAGTTGAAGATCAATCAAACGCTGCGACTTGAAGTCAGAAGCCAGTTCTGACATCTTCTGTACGAACGGAATGTCTATCTTTATCCCTCTGTCGTTTATCCTCTCGGATACGGCATACTCTTTGAAGAGGTCTTTGTAATATATCGTGGATGCTTTAGCGAGAGAAGAAAAAAGTGCATAGAAGATCGCCTGCTCTGCAATAACGTCTTGATTATTGTATTTCTTGTACGCAAGCCAGTCGTCATCGATCGGGATCTGACTCATGTCCTTGTATTGTGCGTGACAGTATTTGTGCATCAGGGCAGCTCCCCTTTTGTCCTTCCAGTAATACTCAGGAAGACCAAGGACTTTGCAAAGTGCATCTAATGAACCCGGAAGATTGAAATATCTCGCATATATCATCGTGCAGCACCATGACTCAGGCAGAAGGAATTCACCTTTTTTCAGCACGCCTTTTTGTTCGAGATATTTAGAAAGACAGATGCGTTCAAAGGAGGCATTATGTGCCAGCTTTATCTTTGTACCGTCCATAATGTCACATATAACCTGTCCCGGTATCTTTTCACCGTGAGCAAGGTCTATGGTATGTACCCGGCCTTCGTTATATGTGTAGGACATTAACTGGATCCCGAAATTGGGATCTTCGACATATTTATATACACCGACTCGCTCCAACGGAAGAGAGCTCTGGGTTTCCAGATCGATGTGCAGTATGGTCTGCTTAGGCATAGTGGTCTTGGTCTCCTGTATTTAATCTTATCTTCACTTTTCATTATAACCTATGTATTGCGTTTTGCATATTTCTGCACATACACCAAACGCGCTTTATTCGATTTGTATAATCAAACAAATCGTTTTATCCTGTGCTTGTATTTCTATTTAAGAAAAGCATAATACAGTGTAGGACACGGTGCAACTTTTACTTGCATTTCGTGCAACACGCAACATTAACAGATTGACAGATTTAGTTTGTCGTTATATAATGACATTGAAGATAAAGACCGGAGATAAATGACCATGTCGATCAAGAACGTGAACTGGAACCGAGTGTTCTTCGGCGAGAAGAAAGACCGGAAAAAGAAATTCAAGAAAGCACTTAAGTCGAACCTTATCGAGTTCGGCATTGCTCTTGTCCTGTTCCTTGTCTTTATGGGATTCCGCTGGGCCTATGCCAACAATGTCATTGACAGGAACGCACTTGAGAGCCAGTTCAACCAGATCGCGCCATCCGAACTTACGATCGAAACCACGGCAGTAACGTCTGATGCGACCGTTTCAGGCACTACGGTCGAGTCAAGCGTTACTGCTTCCTCCTCCACGTCTGCTGCTGACAAAGCACATTTTTCGTGGAATGATATCAACTTTGAAGCGCTGCCGGATGATACGCTTGCTGTCGAGCTTAACGGCGGTATCCCCTATTTCACCGATGATGAACTCTCGTTGGAATCTTTCGAAGAATACTCTGACCTCGATTCATACGGACGCTGTGGAGTTGCCTTTGCCTGCCTTACGCAGGATATGATGCCCGGGTATGATGCTGAGAGAGGAGACATCTCGGAGGTAAAGCCTTCAGGCTGGAAATCCATTCCTGCTGAAGATGTCGATAAGGGCTGGCTCTATAACAGATCACATCTTATTGCGTGGGCTCTGACAGGTCAGGATGATAACCCGAAGAACCTTGTTACCGGTACCAGACAGTTCAATAACGATGCCATGCTCCCCAACGAGATCGCAGTCGAAGAAGTCTTAGACGATAATCCGGGACTTCACATCATGTACCGTGTGACTCCGGTGTTCCTTGACGATGAACTTGTTTGCAGAGGCGTGATAATGGAAGCCTTTTCCGTCGAGGATAATGGTCTGTCCATCTGTTATTGCTTCTTTGTACCGAATCTTCAGTCCGGTTGGACGATCGATTATAAAACGGGATATGCGGAAAGGAACGAGACATGATGCAGCCCGAGGTTGACAGACTTATACAGATCCTAAAAAGGTGTAATGGTTGTGACAGCTGTAAGAGTATTGCAGCCGGAAACGGTCAGGAACTCTCAGTATGCTGCCACGAGCCATATACAGAAAAGTGGATACTTGAGATCGCCAGGTGTCCCAAGCCGCAGGGCACGCTTATTGAGTCTGTGCCTATCAAGCCGAGGATCACAACGGCACACTGGATAAATCCGAGCAGGAATCCGGAGTTTGTAAATAAGGAGTTCTTTTCGGATTGTTCGAATTGCGGAAATACGGTATCGCTGGACCAGGAAGGACCTGAGTGTCCTCGTTGCAAAGCCAAAATGACCGGGACAGCCATTGCAGGATAAGAAAGGATAAAGATGTGATCGTGGAACGCAGAAAATACACTAAGACAGAATGGCTTGCCGAGGGCAAACGCAGATTCGGTACGAATTTCGAGGATTATAAATTTGTCTGTCCCCGCTGCGGCAGAGTGAATACCGGCAAGGAATTCAGAGAAGCCGGAGCAGCACCCAATGCCATGTATTGTGAGTGCATCGGACGTTATGACGAGAGCAAAGGCTGTGACTGGGCAGCGTACGGGCTGTTTGATATTTGCACCGTGGAAGTAGACGGTCAGCCTGTCTTCGATTTTGCTGACACCGAAACACGATCCTTGACAATCTCGTGTCCGCACTGCAAGGAGTCGTTTGTTGTCGCTGTCACAGAAGGCGAAAAGTCCACTTACTGTTGTCCGAAATGCAAGGCCAAGATCTGAGGGACAATCAATGAGGAATTTTTATAAAGACGGATACTTAGCCTGTATAAAAGCTATTCTTGACGATTCAGCAAAGCACAAGGACGAGGTTAATTACGACAAGTTGGTAAAGCAGCTTCAGGAACTTGAGATCGTTAAGGATTGTGAGCTGGATGATTGTATCGACGATGAGTATGTCGAAGGCAAAACCGACGAAGAGATCTTGAGCAAAATGAAAGAGAACGGATAATTCAAGGAGGATTTATGAATCTGTTGCGTCAAAAAGAGAACTTCAAAAATCACGTTGCAACTTTCCAAGATTTTGGGAATATCAAGATCCTTGATTTTCAGAATCCGGGACATTGTGAATATAGAATCAGGTTTTTGTTTGAGGAAGATCACTACAGGCTTCATATATCCGGAGATCTCGGAGACCTTATCGCATATAACATCACTAACATGAGATATGAGACTTTCGGAGACTTTGTTAATAACACGGGATATTTCGAAGAGAAGATCTGTTGCCATGAAAGACCTATTTATGTATATGACTATGAAAGTGCCAAAAACGAACTAATTAGCAAGGCAAACGAATATGGATGGGTAACTGATGAAGAAATCAATCAAGAAGAGCATGATACGGAGATCGAGCAGTTGATTTACGAAGTCTTAGAAGACTTCAACGATCGAACAGGAATATCTCAGAAAGGCGTGGAAGCTCTTAGTGAATATGATTCTGATTGCTATGAATATGCCTATGATCTGGGAAAAGAACCGACCGGGATACTGGAGCTTTATATGCTTGCGTTCAAGTTAGCTCAGAAACAGCTGAAAGGCGGTGCGGAAGAATGAACCATTGTGGTTTTTTATCTCCGGAAGCTGTTCTATATGCTTGTACCGCTTATGACCACTTAAACACAGCAATGGAGATCTGCGAAAAACTGGGTAGAAAATTTTATAACGGTGTGGAAGCAGAAGATTACTTGATGGATGCGGGCTGGGTTGTCGTCAGAGCACGCGACATCTATGGCAGGATAGGATATCCGCAACTTAATGATGAACATAAACTTGTATATCTTACAGATGAACAAGTCTCGTGGCTGACGGAACACTATGCTGAATGGCCGCAGGATAAACAGCAAAGTGTAGATTATATGTTAGATCGTCTTAACAGGAGGTAATAAGCAGGTATGACACCTATTCCGATCGTATGCTCAGCGTTTTCCATAACGGAGACACGTTACATTGTCATTGATAAGGACACGGGTAAAGTGTTGGACGATGCTAACGGATACGGGTCAGGACCGCCGAGAAAGCGATGAGGCACTATAACGGATATCAGAAAGATATAGACGATATGATGGCAAGAGGTTTATGACAATGATTATCATTAAATGCGATGCGACCGACTGCGAAAATAACTTCGATGGTGAGTGTACCGGGTGCGGAGAAACGACGAAATACGTTCACATCGAACACGAGATGACAGGTTCAGGTTTCTACCCCATCTGTCAGGACTACAAAGAAAAAGACTAATATTTGAGAGGAGCACTTTTATGAGTAAGACGGAAAACAGGTGCCGATATGATGTGACACTCTCACTGAACCAGCTCAACAAACTCAAGCATTGGTATGAATCAGACGGTCAGACAAAAGTTGTCTATCTGGACCCGATCTACCTGAGAGTCATGGTGACATACTTCGATATGCTTGGCATCGCTTCCGGCAATACGCGAAAATTGACAGAGCCGGACTTTGTAAAGAAGGTTTTTGAAGAACATACGGAAATAAGGGAAAAGTATCCTGAGTTGCTTCTTTGTACGGGTTCTGACTTTTCCAGATTCCTTAACGATGCGGTTGATGAGATTTGTGACGCATACGGAGTATATCAGAGTGTTTATAAAGAGATAGACTAATATTTGAGAGGAGCAATTTTATGAGTAAGTACGATGCAAAACTGAACAAGAAAGAAAAGGAATTGATCTCAGTTATCTTGTCCCGTTCGGAGGACAAGAACGACAAGAGAGGTGCCGTACTGGATTGGAAGGAACTGTCCAAGCTCGGATTTCAGTCGTTGAAGACCAAGGAGCAGATGCGTAGCCTTACTGACAAGATCCTGAAGCAGAAAGTCGCTTTTCTTGTCGAGAAGGGCCACTACGATGTTGAGATCGTGGTCTTCCCTGTTATTACCAAGTGCCGCATCATGGACGATAAGAAAGGCGGCTGGACCGTCATGTTCAGCGTGAGCCATGATGTACTTGCCAGAAACGTAAAAGGGTTCGCACGCATCGAGGCTCAGAACAAACTTGTAGACAGATACCTCGCCCTTGCCGCTTAAATTAAAAGCTCCCCGAAGCATGAACCGCGCACCGGGGAGTCGAAGATAAGACCTAAAGGTATGACCAATACCCTTGGTTAATTTAGCGTAGCATATTTAGAGTTTTATAACAATATTTTTTGGATAAAACTCTTGATATAGAAAGGATTTTTGACATGATAGTTATTCTTGCAGAGAAGCCTTCAGTAGCCAGGAATATCGCGGAAGTCGTCAGAGCCTTCGACCGAAAAGACGGTTATCTGTCCGGTAACAATTACTGCGTTACCTGGGCATTAGGACATCTTGTAGAGCTCTGGGACGCTAAGGACTATGACGAAAAATTCGCAGGCAGATGGGACCTTGACGATTATCCGTTCCTGCCTAATCCTTACCGTTACCGTATCGCAGACGTAAGAGGCACCGAAGATTATAACAAGGCCGTAAGGAACCAGTACAATGTCGTCAAAAAGCTCATCAACTCGTCAGACTGTGAAGAAGTCATCTGTGCAACGGATGCCGGCCGCGAAGGTGAGCTGATCTTCCGTCTGATCTACAATCTTGCAGGATGTAAAAAGCCTGCGTCACGATTATGGGTATCTTCAATGGAAAAGACAGTCATAGAAGAAGGGCTGCATAACAGAAAGCCTATCTCTGCCTATGACAATCTCTTCCGCGCAGCTGAAGCAAGACAACAGGCCGACTGGGCGGTAGGAATCAATCTTTCCGTCTTTTACACCGTCAAGTACGGCTCTGCCAAGGTCTACTATACCGCAGGCAGAGTTCAGACTGTCGTAAATCACTTCATCGTACAGCGTTGTTTAGAAATCGAGAATTTCAAACCTGTTCCCTACTACATCATTACCGTTGACCTGGGTGGATTTACTGCGTCACACAGAGAAGAGACTTTTGACGCTGCTCAGACGTGCATCCGGGATTGTTTCGGAAAGGATGCAAAGTGCCTGGAAGTCAAAAAGGAAAAGAAGACCGCCAAGCATGACCTTCTTTATAATCTCGGCGATTTCCAGAAAGACAGCAACAAGTTCTTCGGACTGTCTGCCAAGGAATCCTTAGACCGCCTTCAGGATCTCTACGAGAAGCGTCTCGTTACTTATCCGAGAACTGATTCGAAGTACATCGAGCAGGCCCAGGAGGGCACTGTCAGGGAGCTTATACCGCACATCAGAAACGTGGTCAAAACTTGCCCTGAGTACGAACCTAACCTGGAACGCGTCATAGACGACACGAAGGTCACGGATCACCATGCCGTTCTGCCTACAAAAGAAGTAGTGCCTTTTGCTTCCCTGGCAGATCTGCCTAACCAGCTTCTTGCTCTCGTGTGCTGGCGACTTCTTATTGCGACCGGTCCCGAATCGACTTATGAGAGTACGAAAGCAAAATTCGACATAGCTGGTTACGAATTCACAGCTGAAGGCAAGAAGATACTTGAGTCAGGTTTCAGGACTATGAAGACTGCAATGTATGAGATGCTCGGAAAGACCGCCGAGGAAAAAGAAAACATCCTCCCTGAACTTGCCGAGGGCCAATATTACAAGGTCTTTGATCTCAAAGACGAACAGAAGCAGACAACGCCTCCTGCATATTACACTGACGCAACCATCATCACTGCGATGGAAACTGCCGGCAAAGTTCTGGAAGACGAGGAACTCAAAGATGTACTCAAAGGTGTCGGCATAGGAACATCTGCTACCCGCGCAGACATCATCGAGAAGCTGATCCGCGTCGGATACATCGTCCGTGAAAAAGGTAAGCTCATCGCTACTGAAAAAGGTAAGGCTTTCGATGCCATTGCCGATGAGAAGATAAAGACACCAGAGACAACAGCCGAGTGGGAAAAAGAACTTGCTGCCATTGCTAACGGCGAAGAGACTGCTGAGCGTTTTATGTCCGGTATCGATGACTTTGTTTATGAATTCTTCGATGAGCACAGAAACGATGAGGGCGTCAAACCTGAAGGCATGGAATCAGCCGGACTTAACGTAGTCGGCAAGTGCCCTAAGTGTGGCAGAGACGTGGTCGAACGTAAGATATGCTGGTCCTGCACCGGCGGTCAGGGGGTGTGTGATTTCGTCGTCTGGAAGAAGATGGGCAGCAAGGATGCACCCAAGGCAATTACCGAGACACAGGTAAAGAAGCTCCTGGCCAGAGGCAAGACTGACCTGATTAAGGGTTTTACCGGTAAATCCGGAAGGAAGTTCGATGCTTACCTGGTCTTAAAGCCCGATCACACCATCGGATATGAGTTCCCGCCAAGGTCGTAACAATGTTCCGCGTGGAACATTTGTTCTCTTATTTATGTGATAGTATTATGATACATTCAGCATCGGATAAGAAAGGAGAACACTATGCGAATATGTAATAGGAATCGGAAAAAGATAGTGCTTTGTGCTCTGATCCTATCATTGTCACTGGCCTGCTTTGTCATGACAGGCTGCGGCGGAGATAAGAACGGTCAGAAGATCAATGCCCTTTATATCAGTCAGCGCGAGATAGATGAAGATTTTCAGGTCGAAAGGCTGTATTGTTATCCCGACGGCACTTGCCAGTTTGATTTCACCTGGGGAACATTCAGAGGAACTTATACTTGGGACCAGGAGAACAACAGGTATGTCCTTGACATGGCTCCGGGCGGCGCGTGGCCTGAAACGATCTACTATGCGGTCAAAGACGGAGAAGATGTGCTGATCACCGGAGCTGTCTTCGAAGATGCTCCCTTCATATATCAAGGCAAAGCAAAATAATCCTTATTTGTAAGACACCATAATAAAACGCCTCGATCTCATTGACTGGGGCGTTTTATTTATTTAGCAATCGTGCTTAGTTATCTTTTCCGTTCTTCTTTCTTATCCTGGTCTTATTTGCCTTCAGCAACATCTCGCCCATCTTGGTCTTGGGTTTCGGATCACCTCCGACAGGTGTGTATTTGGGCAAGACACCACCTGTTACGCAATTACACACGGCGTTAAGGAATTTCCTTTTGTCAGGAACGCTCACTTCGTAAATGTCATTGTTATAGATGTTCCAGAGGTATCCTTTTTCAAGTTTGTTAGCGACCAAGTAAGAAGCAAGCTGCAAGAAGTGCGTATGCTGGAGCTCCTGAACAAACTTTAACTCGTAGATACAGTCAGGGCGCTGCACGTCGCACATCCCGTTGGCAGTAAAGGCCTTCTGTCCGTCCCTGTCTGCGAATTCGATCCTGCACTCTGTCTGCACCTCTTCGTCCGGAGTAAGTCTTTCCAGGAGTCTTCTGTGCATCTGCTCTGAGCTGTTCTCGTCAACATAGACACTTTCTGCCTGCGTATAATACCTTTTTTGGTTTGTCTCAAGAGCAACATAGAACAGGATCTTTTCTTCCAGTGTCGCGTTCTCTAAGAAGTCTCCGTAAGGAAGGGACTGGTCTTTTTTATGAGCAAGTTTGTACTTCAGAGAGTGGTCTATGTCATAAGCGGAAAAGAATGATGCTTCGTTGTAAATGCCTACGCAGGGAGACAGGTCGATCATGCCGTCTTTGAACTTGACTTCGATGGTACTTGTATCAGGGACATCGATCTTTTTGGCTTTGACACACTCGTACGCTGCTTCCACATCTTCCCTCTTTTTGTAATCGAACATCGATGACATATCGACATTGGGAAAGTCCGGTCTGGATTCTGTCGGTGTGGACAATGTCTCCTCGCTGAGCATGGCTTCGTCGGGTTTGACGAATATGATGTGCCTTTTGCCCCTGCTCGCTGCGACACAGAAGATGTTCTTCATTATCTCGTATCTGACATTAAAGCAGCGGGTTCTGGTGCTCCAGTAAGACTCTGTAAAGTCGAATACGACACAGATAGGTCTCTCTAAGCCTTTACAGCTGTCGTAGGTCGTAAAAATACCGACATTAGGTCCCGGCTCTATTGCTTTCCAGGTATTGTCCATGTCCGCGATCGTCGCATAGACCGTCTGCTTGTTGTATTTTTCCGGGAACTCTGTTTCAAGTTTATTCAGCGTGCTGGACATACTGCCGTTCTTGGCACCCAGACACAGCACTTCGCTTGCATCGTGCTGAGACAGAAACAGGATTGCCTCGTCTTCCGTCATTTCTTCGACTTCACAGTCGGGATTTACTCCGTCTATCGGCTTCTCCCAGATGCGTCCGAGCGTTGCAGCGAGTTCCGGAGAGATACGGAAACACTTCGTAAAATACATATTGTCATGTGTGCCCAGAAATTCTGTCATGAACTGTCTTACGTCCAAGAGAGTTCTGTCATAGATCTTCTGGTCCATGTCGCCTACTGCTATTATCTGCATCCCGGGATTTGAGTCCTTGATGAGAGTCAAAAATTCCGAGATTTCCTGGTCGATATCCTGGTATTCGTCCATGATGAGCATATCGAACTTTTCAACAGGCGGTTTTTCCCTGTTACAGGTCTTGATGAGCTCTTCGATGCCGCATGACTTGTTTATCTTCTTGAGGAGCATAAAAGCATAGCCGTGATAATTCGAGACAAGTACATTCCTGTTAGTGATCTTGGCCTTGGCATCGAGTTTCAATATCTTGTTATATGTCAGGTACAGTATCCTCTTGCCGGGAAGCCTGTTGCAGAGTTCCTGGATCGCAGTCGTCTTGCCTGATCCGATGCAGGCGTCGACCAGGATGTTCTTCCCGGAACATGCAGCCTGTACGAATCTTTCCTGTTCATCTGATAATGTAATACTCATCGTGTACCTCTAAATATATCTACGATAGCACAGTTCTTTTGACTGCGCGTGCCTTTAATCGGACCATTCAAAACCCTGTCATTACATTATTGCCTGAAAGGATATCCAGGATCCTTCCCGCCTCGCCCTTGGTGAGTGTGTCGTAATCGACTCCGGCAATGAGTTTGGGATTCATCTTTCGCTTAATCAGAGCTTTCTGTTTGTCTGAAGCAAGGTCATATTCCCAGATGTTGCCTCTTCTGTCCCAGAGCTTTCTGAAAGGCTGATATATCTCAGTCTTATTCAGTGTCCGCCAGACGGTGCCAAATGCAATGCCGATGTCCATAGGCTCGCTGACTTCCCTCTTGAACTGGTTCCCGACTCTTACTTCTTTGACGATCCTGCTCTTATCCAGGAGATCGGGTGCTGATACCAGGATCTTTATGCCGACAAAGAGTGTCTTTTTCTCGGCACCTTCTTTAGCTTGTCTTACCAAGTGCGGCTTGCCGTCTTCGCCGATAATACGATCCAAGTATCCAGACATAGACAAAAGGAATCCGCCTGACGGGAGCTTGGTGAAATTGACACCGTGAGTGCTGACATTCTTCTCCTTCTCGAACAGATTGATCTCTGTCGCATTGATCTTCCAAGCGTAGTGCCTGTTCATCTCAGGCTCGATCTCTGTCAGCATGATGCCGTCGTCTTCTTTTTCCTTGCTGATGGACTCGTACTGTTTCTTGGTGATCTTGATACCGAAGAGGTCGGGAGCCGTGCAGATATCGTTCTTACCCGATGCTCCGACACAGTCGAGGAGCGTTAAGTATTCCTTTCCCGGATACAGGCGGAGACCTCTGCCGATCATCTGCGTATAGAGTGCGGAGTTCTTCGTAGGCCTTGCTATGATGATGGTCTCGATAAGAGGCATATCCGTGCCTTCGGTAAAGACCATACAGTTAACAAGGCACGGGAATTTACGGTCCGTGAAGTCTTGTATTATCTGATCCCTGTTCGGTGTATCCGCCGATACAACGACTGCGCCGGGAATAAGTTCTGCGATATTATGTGCGTGCTGTACCGTTGTGGCAAATATCAATGTCTGTCCGACACGGTATTTTTCATACGCTTCAGCAATAGCTTCATTCTGCTCGGTGATATCCACTGCGGCAGCAAGGTCGTGAAGGTTGTAATCGTCTTTATTTCTCTTGACCTTGGAGATATCGAAACCAATGTCGATACGGAAACATTTAATGTCCGTGAGATAGTTATTGGCGATACCCCACCTGATGTCTTTTTCAAAGACGATGTCATCGTAGATCTGGCCCAAGCCCTGCTTATCGCCTCTGTTAGGCGTGGCGGTAAATCCGAAGTGGACTCTCGGTCTGAAATACTCATATATCTTCCTGTACGAAGGCGCTACGGCATGGTGGGCCTCGTCAGTGATAATCATGTCAAAATCGTCAGGCTGAAATCTATCGAGTCTCCTTACAAGAGACTGGACAGAGGCACAGACAACTTCTTCACCGTTAGATCTTCTCCCTGCCTGTTCAAATCCGACAGGACAGTCGAAGTATTTTACAGGCTGGTTGATGAGCTCTTCCCTGTGAGCGAGCACGAGAGTACGACCGGGACGGTTGATGTTTGAAAATACCACGGTCTTACCAAGCCCTGTCGCCATCTGGACAAGGTGCTTTCCGCTCTCGATCTTATTGAGAGTATCAACACAGTCTTTCTGGTAATCTCTAAGCTGATCGTATCCAATAAGTTTGGTCATAGTATTATCATCTGTTTCCTGTTAAATTGCCATAAACGTCGCAGAAAGTATAACCGGCTTCTTCTTACCAAAGCCTGCCATAGAGTGAGAGTGCAGTCAGTTTGTCTTTGACGAATTCATCATAAGGCAGGATGGTCTTGATCTCATAGAACTGACCGTTTTTAACAATGACGAGAACGAGCTCGGGTTCTTCTGTCACTTCCCTGTTGATGTGAAGAGGCATGAGCCATGCGATCTTACCGTCTCTGCCGGAATAACTCGGCTTAACGTATGTCTGGTCGCAGCTTTGGAACTTGAGTCCGATATCGATGGCGTTTCTGATCTTGCCGGCGATAGCCATTTCGGAAAGTGTTCTTGCTTCTTCCGGGAACCTGTCTTTCCTCTCCTCGATGATGTGTCCCAGGGCACGCGGCGAAATATCCAGTGTCTCTGCCGTGGCATCAAAGACTTCGTCGTTCATGAAAGTGACAGGTTTTAGGTCGTCTGCTCCTGCTTCAAAACCTTCTCTTACATAGTCGGACTTTCTCTCAATGATGCACTGGGGCGTATAGAGATTGAACGAGAGGTGCTTGCGGTAGATGACACAGACGGATGAACCGTATTTGTCAATAAGGCCGGTGTTGACCGCTGCGGATCTGATATGGTTGAGGCGGAAGTAATCCGTCTTATTCTGCTCTATAAGCTGCGGGATCCTGACGCCGATGATCTTGATATATCTGTCGAGGCCCCTGATGCTCTGCCAGTTGTTTACCAGGAGGATCTCTGCGATATCATTGGTGATGTCCAGCGGCTTGCTGTCCCAGTATTCCCTGATCTTTGCTTCTCTGCTTGCAACAGTAACCGTTGCAGCTTCCGGCTTTGCATTTGTCTTTATCTCGGTGATCGCATGATATCTTCCCATAAGGTTCGGTATCTCTCTGTCTGCGATCTTTCTTTTGTATTTTTCTTTGAATCTATCTTCGTTTTCAATGACTTTGTTTTTGTTCTCGGGATAATATTTGATTACGGTGCCTGCAAGGTAATGTGCAGTGCCGATGAAATGTCCGGAAAAATACCCTTTATGATTGATGAGAGAGAGGAAAAGAGGCCTGTCTCTTGTATCCAGAAATCCCGTATCCACCCAGAGATATTCAATGTCTGATCTTGAGTCAAGGATATTCTTTCCATTGAGGGCTCTGTCAAAATAAAACTTTGTGGCTTTCTGGCTTTCAACGAATTCGGCCATGTCTTTTAAGTCAATGTTTTCAAGCCCGGTCTCCTTTTCAAGGATCGAGAGCATCATTTCTGTGTCATCTATGACAATGTTATTTCCGATGTAAAACTCGGATGTGGTCTCATTGGTCTGCAACATCTGTTACCTCCTTCGGTCTTATTCTTCGTTTGTAATGTCATTATACAATGACACATTGATTTATTCAATACTCAGGATCTCCAAAATGTAGTATTTTTCTCCGGGCGTGGCGCCCCATTCAGCTTTGCCTTCGCCTATCTTCAGATTGCAGATGACATCAAACGACGGTGAGGATGCCGAGTACCCGTTCCTGAGTCGTATTATGGCCGGGCCGCTCGGGCATATCTTTATCTTTCCATCTTCCGGAATATCGGATTCTTTCAGAAGTCCGCAGCTGAGAAAGCGCTTGGTGTAATACGGCTTGATCTCCCTATACTCCTCTTTTTTCTCGCCGGAAAGTATCATGTCATACCACTGTTTTTTGATCGGCAGTGTCAACATACTTCAATGTCTCCTTAAACTTCGGAATCCATATCTTCAGCATCTTCATCTTCGTAAGACTCGTAAAAGTCAAACAAGCCGAAACGGTCATTGTCTGACAGATCAATGCTGCCGCCCATAAAAGCTGCACGGATAAGAACTTCAAAATCCGCTGCCGTGATCGTTTTGGCTGAAATGTAATCGTCTCCTGTGGTCTCTATTATGATCCTGTTATCAGTAGACATATAGACTGAGACAGCAGTGTCCAGGCAAAGAGTGCTGGGCAGGTTTTCTTCGTTTGTTCTGAATAGAATGTTAATCATGAATAAATCCTCCTTCGTCTCGACTGATCTTATATGAATCACCAAGGTCTTCTGTCTGACCGAGTCATCATTACATTTTTGTTTTCATCATCGTAAGTTATCTTATAGTCGCTTTGAACGATCGTGTCAGGGTTAACCTGCACACCGTCAATATAAAATGTATAATTTTCGCCTATTGCCTGATTCCAACGACGTTCCTCAACTGTTTTTCGTCCCCAGATTCCGGAGCCGAGCAGTAAGGTCCCGACAGAACATAAAACAACTGTACGCAATATCCATTTTCGTGTAGATTGCTTCCAGGCACTTTGCATCCTTTCCGAAACAATCCCGGGTACAACCGCATCATTGCCCGCCGCCATTTCCAAAATAGTTCGTATCAAAGAGATAGCGCCCAACGCAACGGTTGCACTTCCTGCCACATAGAGTGCTACAATAAAAAAATCCCTTAAAGAATCAAAAGTCATTGGAATCCTCCTTATCACCAAAGTGGTATTCTTCCCTGGTCTTATATTCTTTTTCATCCTTAATAACGAAGTGCTGATAGTCCTTGAAGATCTGCGGATCTCTCGGATTGACACCGTTTGATTCCATCACTTTCTCCAAAGCTCTTCCGCTCTGAGCTGCTTCCAATGCTGCACAGACTACATAATCAAAGATGGATATTGCCTGTGCTCTGCAATCTGCTTCAGATGCTTCCTTATACGTTTCGCCGTCGCCTGACAGAAGTTCGCCGTCTAAAGCTCTTAAGAACTGTTCTTTCAGGCGGTTAAAGGTAGTGGTCATCGATGTCATGGTCTTATCCTCCGCTTAAATCCTTGAAATTGCCTTCCATAATGGCATATACATCGTCCGAGGTAAGAGAAAAACCAAGTTGGGATGCTTCATCACAGATTTGGGAGGACCAATTCTGTCTTTCCGTTTTGATGGTTCTGTCTCTTTCGGAAAAGACACATGTAATTATCACACTACAAATGGTCAGTGCTCCAAATACTGTGTTGAGGAGAGTGTTCCCGGACACGCCTACGCTTACCAAAGCGATTAAGAACAAAATGAACGAAAGCGTGAAAAAACCTATGAGAAGCACTAAGTTCTTATTTTCCCGGCGGTTATATTCCTGGTACTGACGGAACTTGAGCTCTTGTAATTGCTGCTGGTATTCCCGGAAAAGAGCATCAAGGTGTGAGCTGTCCTTTTCCGGAAAGACTATATCAATCTTCTTGTTGGTTCCTGTCATAGCCATTTACCTCAAGGACTCTCTTTCCATTCAATACCGCGTCTTGAACACTGTTCGTGTTCGAGCCACTTCAGTTTGCCTTCAACGATCTTCTTTATCTGAGAAATGTCTTTTCCGCATTGTGTATCAAAGAGAAATTCATCCAGGACCTTCATGGCATCCAGCCCCAAGCTCTGGACCGTGACATAGGTGATGATGCGGTTATAGACGATCCTCTTATGTCTTAACTTCTCCAGCGTAACAGGGAGCTTGGCATCAACGACCATTCTTGCTGTCTGTCTTTCGGGAGAGAACTCGATATGAACATCATCGTACGGGTTCTTGCTTCCCGCGTATCTGTCTCCCGGATCAGTGTTGAGAATGTTTTCCAATCTCTTGATTCTCGACTTGACCTCGTTCTTATGCCGAAAAAAGTAAGCTATACCACAGTCATAATCTGCGAGATCCTCATTGTGTATGATGTACCTGTTTGGCGGCGCCGGTGAGTAGAGATCTTCCGCATCAAGCCACTCCTCGATGTCTTCTCTTTTTACGAGAAAGTTAACGCAGTCGGATATTCCGGCCGGGATTTCCCTTCTGTAACTGACGTGCGCTGCATCCATTATGCCAAGCCACTCCTGATAACGCTTTGTCAGCTTGGTACCGGTCGCTTTGTCCAGCTCTTTGAATATCAGGTCAAGTTTTGACCTGTTTGGTTTTCTCAGGAATTCGTCCATATTACCGTTACTCCTTAAGCAATGATGAGGCCTTCGTAGAGTGCGCCGGTCTTTTCCAGATAGTCTGCGAGCCTGGTTATTGCTTCCTTATAGACTCTGCCGCTTTCGTATCTGTCGAAGTAGGGATTGTCAGGCATAGGTTCCCATCCTGTTCCCATAACGGCGCAGACGATGGATGCCCTGTTCTTTGAACGCAGAACGGCCAACGATAATTCGGGAAGGCTGTCCCTTATTGCTTTGGCTTCCCTGTTCATGCTGGGAGTATACTTGTCAGGAAGACGGATAATGGAATCCAATAATCTGACTTTCGGGTTGTCGGTGTTGATCGGACAGTAACGGTTCATGGTCTTTCCTCCTTTAAGGTCTTATCTCTTTATGAATTGTGTTTGTGCTTCCTGGTTCAGTGCTGCGAGCATCGTATTCAGGTCGAAGATAAATGTTTCATCCTCTCTGTGTTCGAAGCCCTTATCAGCCATCCACTTCGTTGTCTGTAAGAGGGCCTCGTTACAGTTACCCTTTGCGTTTACGATGTCCCTGATCCTCTGGTCATAGGAGTTCAGGCACTCGATCGAGTGGATAAAAGTGTGTTCTGTCTGGCCCTGTCTGTATACTCTTTTGAGAGTCTGGTAAAACTCTTCATAGGAGTAAGGCAAGGAGTACCAGATCAGTCTGTGGCAGTGTTCCTGAAGGTTTAATCCCATGCCTGCCGACTTCGGATGTACCATGGCAACTCTTGAGTCACCCGGTGCAATGAACGCTTCGACATTCTTGTTTTCCTTCATGTCCAGAGCGGGAATACCGAGATCTTTACATGTCTTAATGATGTTTTCTCGGTCTTCTTCGAAGTTATATGCGACTACGACATCTTCGCCATTGCAGGCAGATGCTTCGAGCAATGCTTCAAGCTCTTCTTTCTTATGCTGATGGACTGTGTGTGCCACTTTGTTTTCGTCATAGAAGAAACCGTTCGAGAGCTGGGCCAGTTTGTTCGAGAGAACGCCTGCATTATCGACGTTGATCTCAATGCCTTTGTACTCAAGACAAAGATCCTTGGCGAGACGGTCAAACACAGCCTGCTCTTCAGCTGTCATCGCGACTTCGTTTCGTACCGTGGTAACAGGGGGCAGATTAAGGAGCTCATCAGACTTCATCGAGATGGTGATGTCCTTGACACGTCTGAACACAGTCTGCTGTGCGCCGGGAAGAGGTTTCCATACGCGGCCTTTCTTATACATATACATCCTGCGGAAGTCACTGAGTTCTGCTCCGAGTCTTTTGCCTCCGTCCAGGATCTTGTACTGTGAATACAGGTCCTCGATATTCTTCGGAATCGGAGTGCCCGTCAAGATGACCTTCTTAGGGTGGTCAAGGCCGATAAGGGCCTTGGTTCTCTGGGAGGTCTCATCCTTGAAAGAAGACGACTCATCCATAACGATCATGTCGAATTGGTTCAGATTACAAAAAGATGCAAACCATGCAATGTTGTCTCTTGAGATGACATGGATCCTTGCCGGAGTCCTGATCGCCTCCATGCGCTGCTTTTCATTGCCTTCTATAGCGACAATGGAAATGTCTTTTAAGTGGTCCCACTTCTTGACTTCTCTGATCCAGGAACCAACGACGAGCTTGGGAGCTACGACCAGCACGAGCTTCTTGTCCTCATCCTTAATGTCGGTGAGGACTATGATGGTCTTTCCAAGTCCGCAATCGAGCAACAGGGCAGAATCATCGTGTTCCCGTATAAAATCAATAGCGGCCTTCTGGTAATCGTGCGGTCTGAATTCCATAAAGGGCGGTCATCCTTTGGTCTTATCTGATACCAGAACATTTGTTCATGGTATATACTCTTTCTTCTTAAGAGGTATTCTATATTACAATCGCGTTAAATGCAACACGCAACAATGCAAAAAGTCCCGAATAAGGTGATTTTTTCTTCTACTGTTGCCTTTTTGCGTTTTGTGGTATTATATAGTCGTAAAGTTGACGCAAGCAAATCACTTGCGTTTTTTAATGCAAATTTCCGGAGGTACAATATGTTGTTCTATGCGATTTCCGCTGAGTCGAGCGGACCTTTTCCCGTGGCCGGAAGAAATAATAAGGATACGGAGCTCACTGCTCTGAGGATCGTGACCTGTCCAGATAACAAGCTCATCTGCGACGGAGTATTCACGAGATCGGACGGGCTTTCGGTCGCATCTCCCTTCAACAGCATCACAGATGAGATGGTCAAAGGAAGACCGGACTTTTCCAAATCCGTCGATAAGCTCGCGCCCGTGTTTTTCCACAAAGGCAAGAATGAAAAGGGCGTTGTTGACTATGACACGCTCTTCTTCTGCTTCGGTGCGGGTTTTTACCAGGAACTTTTCAAGAGGTACGGTGTTGTAAGAGACAAGCTCTTCGTTGACGTTCTGCCGATGGTAAGAGATATCCGGGACCAGCAGGCACGGGTTAATATGCCGAGCAATGCGGCCGGATCCAAAATGCCTACTATAAAAGAAGTGGCCGAGTTCTTCGGAAAAGATGAACCGAGATCGCCCCAGGATAAGACGGAGCTGATATGTGATGTGTGGAACTGGGTGCTCGAATCAAGAGGACGCGGAGGTATTTAAGATTATGAAGATAGAAGACGTAAATGATTGTATGACCATACTCCAGATCTTCGGTGCTGATGCCAAAGAGTTCGCTTACCGTGTGTTTAAGGATAATCCGGTCACGGAGAGCGGTACCTGGGGCGGAGTCAGATGGTGGCGTGAGGTTGTTACCAAGTATCTTAAGTCAGGCACGCTTGCCTGCGGCGGAGGAGCACTGGCTTCTGCTGCCGAGTTCGCAGGAGCGGCTAAGGATATTCCGTCCGAGATATACTTAAGACTCTGGACTTTCAATGCACAGTCACCTCATGCGCCGGAAGCCTTTGAGTCACTCGGAACTTTCGGAGGTAAATATGTCCCTGCATTGAAAACCTATGTCAACGCGGGACCTTCGCTTATCACTGAGCATTGTGATGAGGGTGTCATGACGGTCAAGAACGCTTTCGGCCTGATCGAGTGCCTTCCCCCGGACGATCCGTCCCAGAACATACTGGTCGAGTATGTGGCAAGAGCGGATGAAAGGCTCCTTTCTCTTGCTCACTATTTAAGATACAACGGAGGTCTTTGTTATGAATTTTCAAACATTCGCTGAACTTTCCGAAATGCTGATAGACGGAATGAAAACATCCGTCAAGCTCTCACATAATTCCATTACCGAGAAAGATTTCGCGGTCTGTGTCGGTGAGATGGTCTTATCCGAGCTCGAAAAAGACGACGATTCTCCCGATCACATCTGGACCGAGCAGCAGGCGCCTGGACTTCGTCTGGCTCTGGAAGAAAAGGATCAGAGACCGCCTGAAGCGATACTTAAACTTTCCGCTCCGGGGCTTGTCGCATTATCATCCGAGAGCGGAGACAATCTCAAAAATCTGGCGTATCATGTTACTTACAGTGCTTTCCAGACTTTGCTCGGGCGAGGGACTTCTATATGAACGCTTATTATTATTACTATTTCAGATCCAAACTCGGCATCGAGATAACGACGCCTGAAGATGACTGGGAGAATGAAACACTGTTATATATGGCGTCTCCTGCTTCCAAGGCGGAACAGGCAGCCGGCGCTCTCGGTATTTCTTCGCTGTGGCTCACTTCAGTACCCGTGGTGTTTACCAAAAAGACTTTTGCCATGTATATCGGACCTTCCAAACTCAACAATGGGATAGTGCCCGAGGCAGAAGGTATCTGTGTAAAACATCCAGGGGACGAATTCAGGCAGTCGCTTCGGGCTTTGGTAGATGGTCAGCTGGAGCCTGTGGAAACACCTCCGCCCTGCCCTTACGCCTTGATCCGTGCGGCAGCAGAGCTGAATCAGACTACGGTGGAAAACTACATTCGCAACAATTTCCATTATGACGATAATGATTATACGGAAACGATAATCAGAAATGTCTTTATGGCCGGGTGCAATCCTCCTGCCGGTTCGATGGAGACCTGTGACCAGGGTGTCATCAGGGATTTTGCCAAGGCAGAAGACATCACGATCGATGAAGCTGCGTCAGGCTTTGAAGTCAAGGATGAGAATTGTCTTATCAATCTCCTCATCGCCTTTAAGCTCTGTGTATCGAAATTCTCCGTGACTTATAACAAAGACGGTTCCTTACTCATTACGTATCCCGGATACAAGCTCTCGGATTACACTTTCGTTCAGCCTGTTGTGAACGAAGTAAGAGACAGACCGAGTCCTCGCGGCAGCTCCTTGAACATGATGGAGTTTATGCAGTAAGACATTGACTATATGTGATAATGTTCTTGCAAATTATCGCCCAATGGGCTATAATATGAATATAAAGATTTGAGGAGCTGAGACTAATGGATAAGATCAAGACATATAATTGGTATTTTGGCACACAGCACACATCGACCATTACAGTAAATTTTACGACCAAGAAAGTCTCGGTCGTGCATCACTCCGATGTTAAACCCATCTGTGCTTTTTCAGGAAAGACTAATATCACCTTCAACAGCTGGGAAGATATGATTGCAGGCAGGTGTATCCCTTCTACGCAAGTAGGTGCTATGGAAAAATTGGCCAAGATCGGGATTACTGAGTATGACCCTTACAAGATCATCGAAAAGACACACGGCGCCTTAGTTCATGATGCTTTCGAGATTGTTCCCGTGGAGGGTTAAGCCATGTTAGAAGAATTTAATATCGCCGTATGGCATGGAAATCCCGCAGACTGGATCTACGGGAATATGCGAAAGTGGTGTGATAACGGTATCTGGTATAAAGAGGACTTTCCAGACCGACCGGAAGGTGCTGCGGAATATCTTGTAACACAGATTCTGCGTGCATCCAATGCTTCTTCTTTCGCGGAGTATGAAATGATTTCAGCCAAGAGAAACGAAGAAGTTATTCATTTATGCAGGTCCAAGGACTTTCTGACAAACGGAAAGGCTGTCGAGGGTTTGTCTAAGTCTGAAAAGGCAATGTTACCGCAGTTGAAGACGGCTTACGATATTCTTCGCGATCACTATACCGAGTTTGATACCGGACGAAACCCTGTTGGCTGGTGGGGTATGTATAATCGAATGACTAAGGGTATGAGTAATAAGCAACTCGTGCAGAATTTTGTCAATGTGATCGAAGAAGAAACTGGGCTTACTGATTTTGGCGGATATCTTACTCAGCTGTTTGAGCTGGATGCTCTGACCAGGAATATTGACAGACACCTCCGAAATATCTGTGTTGTATTTTTACCAGAAGAGTATCGCTATGGTTACTGTCCCATCTTCGACAACGGCGCCAGTTTTTCGGCCACTACGCACTATGACTTCAACACAATGAAAGATCTGGACGCTGTCTTGTTTTCTAAACTTAAACCAACAGGTCTTTTCGGTTCGAGTTTTGAGAAAACCGTTGACATCTGTCATGAGCTCTACGGACCAAGGCTCCAAGTCCTGAAAAGTCTTAACCTGGATCCGCACTTTGTTCGCGTGGCTGAAATGTATGATGAGGCTACTGCCAATAAAATGAAACGCGTATGGCTAAGAGCAAGAGGTTTGCATCAGGACCTTTTCGTTGATCGGCTTTCGCAGCAACCTATAAACGAGTTTTATTTATATCGGTGAGGTTCTCGGTATGGATATGAAACAGATCAGAGAAATTTCGGGGCTATCCCAAAACAAGTTTTCGAAACAGTACGGAATTCCGCTCCGTACTTTACAGCACTGGGAACAGGGTGACAGAGAGGCTCCTTCCTGGATCCTTTCGCTCCTGGAACGTGTTGTCAGAGAAGATTTTAACAAGTAATAAATAAACAGAAAATATATTCATCTTAACCGTGGGTTTGTTCCTCACGGTTTTTTATTGCAAGGAGGTATCACTTAATGAAGACATCATCAGACCTTTATAAGAATGTGTCTTGTCCCAATCATGCCGAAGTAACCGAGTCGTCTCTTCGCATGGTGAGAGCAAGAGTTATCCGCCGAGTTGCCATCGACGCCATAATGAACCGCGAGGATATCGATGTCAGAGGAGAACTCATTTCACGATTTGCGGCAGCGGATTATAAATTCGAATCTTATGACCAGATGGTCGAGAACCTGGACAAGTATGAAGCGGGGATCAAAGATCTGAGAAGGCAGCTTCGTACTCTTACGTCTAACGGATTTAACCTCGAAAAGATATCCAAGGATGAGGATACGACAGTAAACTATTTCGGAGATGAGATCAAGGCCATTTGCGACTTTCTCCTTACTAACCCTGCAACAGGCGAAGTCCATGCACTTAAGGTCAAGACAGGAAAGTTCAAGGGCAGTCTGGACAGCAATGCCATACCGGAAGCGTATGCCATAGCAAAATACGCACAGGGCATTGCCGACAATTCACATTCTCTCGGCTATGTTGACTACGCCTATATCCTTAACAGGAACGGTGCAGGCTCGGCAGAAATATCAGAGCATAAATTCCAGGATATAGAGCCCAAGATGCTCGCACTGCGCGAGGCTGAAGGCCCGGAGCAGACATTGCAGCGTTGTTCCGGAGAGGACTGCGCTTTCTGTTCCATGTCCCTTATCTGCAATTACGAAGAGCCGGCTATGGCCGAAGATGTCATGCGACAGGTACGCTCTGCCGGAGAGATCACACTCTCTGACGAGCAACAGGCGGTAGTCGATTTCCGTGAAGGGATCGCCCGTGTAAATGCAGGACCGGGTGCCGGAAAGACGCTGGTAGTTGCTTTCCGCGTATTGGAACTTCTTAGGTCGGGCGTTCCTGCTCACAAGATAGCACTCCTTACTTTCACCAGAGCCGGTGCCGAGGAGATGGTTGCCCGTGTATCACAATACTGTGCCGAGCAGGACATTCCCTTCTCTCCCGGAGACATGACAACGGGCACATTTAACTCGTTTTGTATGAACAAGATAGAGTCTTACTATGATACTCTCGGATTTATGGATCAGCCCAAACTCCTGGAAGATTCCAAAAAGTACGAGATCTGTAACAGGCTCCTTGCCGAATTCCCGAAGATCAAGGGCTGGCACTACGATTCATACGCGGATACGTTCAAATCCAAGAAGTTCGCGCCGAAGAGTCAGGCTGTTACAGAGCTGATAAAGGCTTTCGAACTGCTCAAGGCTGGTCAGGAACCTGTCAATGTCCCTATCGGAGCAGAAGGTCAGATCAAAGCCATGTTCGACAAGTTCCAGTCTATCCTGAAGCGTCTTTGCCTCGTAGAGTATGACGATCAGATAGTCTTGATGAAAAAAATAGGCGAGCTGGTCCCTGACTTCTACTCCGATCTCGGCTACGAGCACATCATCGTTGATGAGTTCCAGGATACTGATGCAAAGCAGATCGATCTCCTGAAACAGATGATAGACAGAAATACGCATTTCAAGTCGTTCATGGCAGTAGGAGATGATTCCCAGTCCATCTTCGGTTTCCGATTTACTACACCGGAGTTTATGATTAACTTCGGCACTTATTTCGGCACGGGTGAGAACCACGAGTTCACTGACCTGAACCTTCTTACTTGCAGAAGATGTCCACAGCCTATCGTATCTTTGGCGAACCGTATCAACGGACTTAGGATCTCGCGTGCAGCGGAAGCTCCTCTGGTTACTCCGAAGCAGTCATCTTTACAGCCGGTCATCAAGGGCTGCTACACACAGGCGCAGGAAGTTAAGTTCATCTGCGATTCTATCGAAGAGGACCTCGCTTCCGGGAAGAATCCGTCTGAGATAGCAGTCCTTACCAGGAATAAGAATGACATAGAGCCTATTGCGGCAGAGCTTTCCAGACGCGGAATACCGGCTACGATCTGTAACCCTGTCCCTTACATCAAGGATGCACGAGTTGCAGCGATCTGCGAATTCTGGAAGTCTTGGCAGGGCAACGGTGATCTCGGCATTGCAGCTTATGTCAATGCAATGAACCACGGTTCACTCAAGGACGCAGATCCGTACGCTGTCCGTGATGCCATTGACCACTTCTCCTTCCCGGAAGATAAAGGCCTTTCGTCTTTCATGGAGTATGCACGGGCTTTGGACAACATCGACACTGAAGGACAGTTCGATGCCTGCTACCGTGATTTCCTCTCACGCTTGGACCGCTGCCGTTCCTACGAGGAGCTTTCCGATTTCTTCAGGACATTCGATCTGTACGGAAATAAGGATTCATTCAGACGTGAAGGCAAGTATGAGGGTGTCTGCATAACGACCGTACATTCATCCAAGGGCCTTGAGTGGGATACTACTTACCTCACCCTTTCGCACTTCGATACTAATGACTATCACATCCACGAGAACAAGTACAGGAACAATGGTGAGTTTGACGAGAACTACCGTCTCTGGTTCGTAGGCGCTACGAGAGCAAAGACCAAGCTCGTCATGTCCGGTACGTTCGAACTGGAACCGTCTGCAACGTTCAAGAGGTCTTACGGAGATAATTTCTGTTTCAGGAACCAGTATGTCGAGCAGGCCTATGAACTTCTCGGCAGGCCTTACGATTTCTCCGTCCGTACAGCCAACAGGATCCGTGAGGAGATGCGTAATGAGGCAGAGGCAAATAGAAACGCCAATCCCGATATTACTCTTCCCCAGCAGAGAGGTCGCATGAGACGCGAGGCGGAACGCCGTGTCACTCCTGCCCCTGCCGAAGAGAGAGCAATACAGAACGATCACGGCATCAATACTCCTGACGGTCTCGTAACCGAAAGAGAACTCGAAGCCATGAACATTACACTGGCAGATCTCCTTGGTGAGACTCCGCCTTCACCAACACCTGTTGATCCTAACTTGAACGGAGGTATGACCACATGATTATCTTCAACAATAAAGGAAAAATGACCAATTTCATCAAGGCGGGCACTGATACGAGAGTGTTCGAGATCCACTCGCCTATCACGCTTGAAGAGCTTTACGAGTATCTCATTCGTCACGAAGACCTTCCTGAAGATGTCGAGATACACCAGTACAACTACCGTGGTAACAGGGCGCAGTTTGACAGTATCGCTTCAGCCGGAGAAGATCTCCTGACGGCCGGAACTGTCAGGAGATGGCACAGTTACGTTGAGGATGATGACATCGTATCCCAGACAGAAGCGATGAAGGAAGCTAAGAAGAGAGCCATAGCCAACAATGAGGCTTTCAGGCTTGAGCCGCTCTTTAACGGTTATACGGTGATACCGGCTGACACTGACGAGAGACATATCGGATTCGGTTCGTTTAACGAGGTCGATATCGTACGCGAAGAACTGATAGAGCATGTGGCGGATGCGCTCTGTGTCTATCCTACACTGAATACTGACACCGACATCTCTCTCGAAGATAAGCAGAAACTCGGCAGGGACGCCAACCGTCTGCGCTGGATCTTCTCCGACGAGGATTACCGTGTCATACCGCCCATCGATCAGGTGCGTACGTTTGGGACCTTTGACAAGTATGAGCAGAGCTTTATTGCGGACTCGTTAAACTTCCCCGGTGACATGCTCAGGAACGCCTGTGCAGTCAAGCGTGACCATCCGGATTTCATCCTGACACCCGACAATGTTATCGGCACTTCGTTCCGTTCATCTGCCGGTGCAGCTCTGATCTCCGGGGCCAGGCAGGGGTTCCTCGACAGATTCCACAATGTCCCGCTTGAGAGGATCGGAATGTTCGAGGAGTACGTACGTGCACAGGTCCTCACCGGTGTCACGACAGCTGAGCAGATAGTAAACGGATTCGGAGATAACGGACTGCGTTCTCTCAGACCTATCGCCAAGTCGGGTTCTCCCGTCCTCTATGCTCTCCTTCCCCACTGCGACTTCTCTCAGTTCAAACAGGAGCAGATATACTTTCTGGCAACTCATGTCAGAGCAGCTGATATCGGAGAACTTGTTTCTTATCGTTTCGGCGAATGGTTCTCCAGACACAGGAACGAGTCTCTTGCAGATCTCAACGAGCTCCTCTTGAATTACAGACCTCTTCAGATAGGTAACTGGGATCCGGACATGACTGCAAGACAGATCATCGAGGATATCAAGACGAGAAAAGGCCGTGAGGATTGTGCCAACTACGAGCAAGCTTATCACTACCGGTTCTCTGATAATGACGTGGCCATAAAGGGCAACGGTCTCGTTATCAAGGACGGTGCTTACAAGATGTACTTCCTTGATAAAGCCGACTATCGTAACTTCACCGTCGGTTATGACACACACTGCTGTCAGCACTGGCAAGGCGCCGGCGGTTCCTGCGTTTACAAGCTCACCTCCGATCCTTTTGCTGGCTGTGTCGTTGTAGAGCGTGCCGGGAAGATCCTGGCGCAGGCGTTTGTCTGGACGGATGAACAGACAAAAACTTTCGTGTTCGACAACATCGAGTTTGCAAATGACGCAGTCGTTGCCGACTACGCAAACATCATTGCTACCTTTGTTCAGGAGATACCATATCCGAACGTGCACATGGGCGCCAACTACGTCGAAGGCCGTTACACATCCTGGGGTAGACCGCTCTCGTGCGGACACTATAACAAGGCCATGATGCCTACGACACTGGATGGCGGTACTCACATATACACGGATTACAGGGACAATGCCCGCGTGTTCAAGGCTGACGATCTCATGCTCATCAAGAGAGGAAATGCCCAGGTAGAACGCCACGAAGACAAGCCTTCACCGTGGGCTGCACTGAGAGATTCCGCAGCGGTTTTCCTCATCTCAGAGTGGACCATGCCTGTCGAAGAAAGGCTCTCTTTTGCGGGTGGTACAATGCAGGAGATCGAGCAGAGACTTGATGCAGAGAAGCGGAAAAAGTTATTCCTTAAGAGACCTGAACTTGCCGACTCGATGGATTCCGTGCCTGAAGAATGGCAGGAGGCGCTTCTCAACACACGCACGGCTGCGGCAAGGATGAAGTACATCAAGAACCCTATCCCGGAGCTCAGGACCAAGGTGCTTGCAGCTGTACCCGAACAGGCTGTCGTATGGGGCGATCTGTGCACCAAGCAGGACTGGATCACGGTACTTTGCAAGAAGCCTGAGCTGACATCGCAGTGTCCGTATGAGCTCGACACCGAGATAGTAACAGCAGTCTACAATGCCTGTGGCGAGAAGGCTCTGCCGTATATCCCCATGTCGCTCCTTGACGACGAACTCTTACACCGTGTCATCGAGCACAACCCGAGAGCCGTACTCTCTGTGGACAATCCCTCAGAGGAACTTCTCGTCGTTGCCGTAACGGAAGAACCGCTCCTGCTCTCTGCCCTTCCGCTGGTACCTGAAGCTGTCGGTCATGCTGCCGTTACCGCAATGCCTGCGTCGATAATCTTCTGGCCGGATGCGTCTTTTGCCGAGTGTGAACAGGCAGTCATTGCCCAGCCGTCACTGATCCGGAACCTTGCTCACCGCTTCCCTTCTCTTCGTGAAACGGCAATACGTACGAACCCTGAATCCATCTGGGCCATACCTGATGCAACCGATGAGGAGCGCAACCTTGCCGTTCAGATCGAGGCGGAAATGAACGGCGGAGGACCCGTCGAGCTCACGCCCCCCGATGAGGTTGATGACCGTATCCTCGGTCAGTTCGGAGACTGATATATTTTCCGAAAATCGACCGAAACTCCCGAATAAGGTGATTTTTTTGTTGGGAATTTGGAATTCGGAAAGGCTGTTATAATAGAATAAACAACTGCCGCAGAGAGGAGGATTTCTCCTTTCTGCGGTTTTGTTTTTGGTGCCGGAATACTCTTAACGGCACTTAATTTTTTGTATTCGTTCCAATAGGAACGGGAAAGGAAATCATCATGAATTTTGAAAAGAAACTTGCACTTATCCGCGCACTTAAGAAGAACGGAATCACTTCCGCCAAGGCTCTTAACGACTTCGCTTTTGACACGAGAAAACTCCTTGCGTCGAATCTTTCTATCGCTGATATGAAGGCCGTAGTCGATCTCGCTGAGCAGGTCGGAAAGGTCAATCCCTTCTTTGACTGGTTCCTTGCGGAGTAATCGATTAAGGAGGTCATATCATGGCTGACAACAAGTACAAAGACATAACGCTCCTGGATTATCTGGATGCTCTCGGTTATCACTACCGCCAGATCAGTGCGGACGAGTATTGTGACATTCAGCATCCTGACGGACACATGATGTCATCGTTCAAATACTCCAAGTCGAAGGATGTCTGGATCTATCACGCCGGTGGTAAAAGAGGTCAGGGTGCCTGGGGTTATATCCGCGAGATAGAGGGCATCACTGCTCCGAGAGACATAGAAGAACGTCTTCGTTCCGTGCTTGGCATGGACAATCCGGACCGTGCGGCAGAGCTTGCCAAGAAGTCTCAGGAGCGTCGTGAACTCGAAGATCTGCAAAGGCAGTTTAACCGTGTCAACGATGACGGACAGTTCCATCTCCCGCCTCAGTCTCCTACGACTAACGAGCTTCGTGCCGGGCTTTGCGGACGGCGTGGAATCGACCGGGAGATACTCGAATTCTTCATTGACCGAGGACTTGTGTATGAGTCGAACACGCCCAAGGTCTTAGCCGACGGAAGGACTGTTTACTATCACAATGCTATCTTTGTAGGACGGGACAAGGACGGTGTGGCCAGGTCAGCCATGTTCAAGTATCTCCAGCCGACCATTGACAAGGAGACAGGCAAAGAGAGTTACATCGGAGGCAAAGTCCTTAATTCCGACTTCAAACACTTCGTACCGTACTACATCTCAGGGAGCACGACAGATATGCTGATCTGCTTCGAATCGTTCATTGACGGATTGGCTTTTCTTACCTTGCAGAAGCGTAAAGGCCGTGCCTGGGATTCCTTCTCCTGGATGTCCATGGAAGGTATTGGTGAGACAGAAGATCAGGGCTATGCGTCCGTGCCTCTCAAGCTGAAAAGGATCCTCGACGAGCGTTCTGACCTTGAGAAGATCGTCTTTGCCTTTGACAATGACCAGGCAGGACAGAGGGCTGCTGCATCACTGACTAAGCTCCTTGAACGAGGTCACTACAAGTGCATCACTTACCTGACTCCTGCTTCTCCACGCAAGTTCACACACGGTGAGACCAACATGGTCAAGGACTGGTGCGATCTGTGTATGGAAACACAGCGTGCGGCTCAGGCAGAGGCGGCACAGGCAACGGCTCAGGCGCTCATTGACGATGCTGCAAGAGAGAAAAACTGATAGAACCGAAAGGATTTATTTATGATAAATTACTTCTTCTTAGAATACTTCCGCAATCTCTCCGGTCTCACTGAAACCAAGCTCTCGGCTGCGTGCGGTAAGACGGATGAAGCGGGACGGAAATATTATTCCAATCACCTTAAGGCCCGTCAGGTTTTCCCGGATGAGTACGTTCAGGCTATGGCTGATGCTATGGGAATCGTTCCCGAGTGGATCACACAGTCGCCTGCCGTACTGTCTAAGCAGGACCTTGACAATTACATCGAGCAGAATGAAAAGAACGATTTCGCGCTCGTGGAACATGCCAAGAAGGCAACTAACCAGTACCTGATCACATCAAGGCAGGCGGCCAAGTATCTTTTCGATTTTGCCGCGAAAGAACGTGAGCTGTCGCAGCACTTAGGCGGCAGTTCGGCACTCGGTAATAAGCGTGCATTGGAAGATTACGGTGCTCTGGTCAAACAGTCCTTTCTGCCTGATCCGGAGTACGTGTCGATGCCTTTACGACCTATGATCGAGTACGCTGATGCCCACTACGATGACATACCGTCGTTCGTACGTGCCTTTGCATCACAGTACCCGGATACCATTACCAAGTCGTCTTCAGAGGCTCTCATACGCAAGCTCGCTACGGCTCCCACTATCCCGACGATGTCGGTAAGTAACAAGGTCATGGAGTGCTTCGCTTCCTTTGCGAACATGACACTGGACAGAGTCTTCTGTGACTTCTCCATCAAGTCTGATGAGTCAGTGTTCAACCTCTTCCTTGTCACTTCCATATCCCTGTCGGGCTGGTCGATAACAGACGACGAGGACACGGGCGACACGATCCTCACACTGACTAATCCGAAGTTCTTGCCGTCGGCAAAGACCGTGTCTGCTCCGCAGAGTATGACCGGTATGCCGCCCGACTTCGCACTGTAAGTTTCCCCTTCACATTGCCCTTACAGGCTCTTGACGGAGCCGTGCTGAACCGAGACGTATCCCGACTGTGCCGGTGGCTTACGGAGCCCTCTGACGAGGTCAGAGAGTGTCTGAGTAAGGGGTGGCCGAGACCGTCTTACGAGGTCATCGCTCCGCGAACTGCGCTCTATCAAGGAGGTCACTTCTGACGTGGCCGGGACTTGCCACGGTGAGCTCTTGCGAGGTCTTACGGCGGTGCCGTAACGGTACCCGGTCAGGACTGACAGAGACCGTCTGACGAGGTCATCGCTCCGCGAGTGGCGGTCTATCAACGAGGTCAGTTCAACCCTTGTCGAGCTGACGCTCGGTGCCTCTTACGAGGTCTGATTCCGTCTTCAACGGAGGGTGTGGCAGAGCGGCTTCCTCTTCGTTCGGAAGGCACCGTGAAGCGCTCCTTGAAGCCTCGTGACCGAGCCAGCGCTAACGCGAGGTCGGTATCACCACGGAGGGTGTTCAACCGGGACATCGCACACCGGGTTGCGGTGTGACGAGGTTCTATTATTCCCTGTTCGTGACCGCTTAAGTCCACTCTTACACAGAGTGAACAGCGGTGTCACGAAGGATTGTTTCAGGATAACAAGGCGGTATAAGACCGCGTTCCTGTGTGCCCGTTTTATGACGAGCAAGGAGGCTCATCCGGAGTCCGATGTGTCGGAGCAAAAGGGCTCTGTGAGAGCTGATTTTGAAAGAGTATGTCATTCCGTTGTCACTTGGTAATCATTTCATTGTCAATGCAATGTCCGAGTTGAATGGCACAGTTGTACGAAACGAAGATACTTGTGTCATTCGTTCTTATACAACCAGCATACCATCGGAAATGACTGACCGGGGCGTTTTTGACGGAGCCTTGTGCTGACCGAGTCGTAATATCGGAGTCAAACTCACGGAGCAGCCTGACCGAGACATACAACTGAGACACAACAACACAACGTGTGACTGTGACCGGGATAAACAACACTTATCAAAGATACTTTAGGATGGATAAACGATGAACAAGAATCAACTGCACATACAATACATCTCGTCAGATAACGAGGACGAGAGAGCGGAGCTGGTAGCACGGGCTGACTTCCCTGCACAACTCTTTCGAGGCGTTGCGTGTGACGAGTCAAAGAAAGTGCGACTGGCACTTCTGAATAACCACACTCTGCCTGCCGAGGTCATAAGCAAACTTTGTACCGATCCTGACATAGAGGTACGGACCAAGGCGTATGACCAGTTATGTAACGGAGGTGAGTCGCCTCATGGCTAAGCCACAGTATGCACAGATCAGAATAACCGAGTCGGACATTGTCCGAGTCAACGGTGATCCCCCTGAGTGTTACCTGATAAAGATGCCCGAAGGTTCTGCTTACGAAGGACTGAACTTCTGGCATCCTGCTAAGTGCACATTCAAGATGAAACGCGGCGGGTACCGTCTCAGTTTCAGACCTGATGTGTGGCGGTTCAAGCTCTACGCTTCCTGCAAGGATAACGACGAGCGTTACGAGTGCCGAGTCGAACTTGACGCGGAAGAAATGCTCTCGTGCTGGAATAACGGAGACGATGAAACGGAAAGGAATGATGTTTTATGAATACCAAGAAAATACTTACCTGTTTGTTGTGCTCGGCAGTTGTACTGAGCGGTGTGACAGGTTGTACCGTCAAGGCCAAAAAGCCTGACGCAACAACGGTTGCATCTGAGACAGCAGAGGATGACTGGGACAGAGAGATATACGGAACATACAGCATACCTGATACGGCAAGGACAAATCATGTCGAGATGACTGTTGACTCAGTCGAGGTCGTGCGTTGGGAACAACTGGATGTGTTTGACCGACTGGTCAAGAGTCACAACTACATCAAGGTCCATGTTGAGATAACGAACCTGAGTGATGAAGACTTAGATCTTCAGCCCAAGAGCATACGAGGCTACATTGACAATGAGCAACTGTCCATGGTCAATAACAACAGTCAGGCTGCTGAGACGCTCGGTATCTCAGGCAACATCATTGAACAGGCAACGATACACCCGGGCAGATCGGAAAAAGGATATATCCTGTATGAGTATTTCCGTGACTGGGAAGAATTCGAGATACAGTACAAGGAAACATCGCTGGATTTCGGAGTCCAGTTTGACGAGAACTATGTGATCGTCAAGAAGACGAGCACAGATCCGGATGTGACATTCCCTGACGAGACCGCAGAGACATCTGAAACGAGTGCCGGTTCCGAAGCGCCGCTGGTATCCATACCCGGCACGGGAAACACTGTGCCGAGTTCTAACGGTGACACAACTTCGAATGTGCCGACTGTCACAATCCCCGGCGCAAGCAACACAACTGATACAACAGAACCGAGCACCCAGCCCGGCGGAACAGATGTGCCGAGCATAACAATACCCGCACCGGGCGGGACGTGATACTCCCCTGCCCTACACAACCCCGACACAAAACACAAGGAGGATAAGACAATGACATACGATTTAACAGGAGAAGTCAGAACGGTTTTTGATGTTCAAGGAAACCCTATTACGCAGAAGGTTTACGATACAGATACACCTGGGGATCTTGCGGTTAACTTCGGTTTTCCGTCACAACATATTCGCTTTAAGCCTAATACACCATACAATATCTTGGTCGATATTGACGGTACGATCAATCCGTTCAGGATGCCAAACGAGGAGTATGTCTTTAATGGAGAAGTAAGACATTTCCACTATGAAGATATATTCGAGGCTGGATACTTTATGACGCTGCCACCGAAGACAAATGTTATCGAAGCTGTTCGCGCTTTGAAATACTCTGGATTAGAAGTCTTTTCTCTTTCCGCCGTTGAACCGAGATCGGTCACGGCTTATGTCGACAAGAACCGTTGGCTTGATGTATACATGCCTGAAGTCGATGACAAGCATCGTATCTTTGTACCGTGCGGAACCAAAAAAGTCGATTTTCTCAATTTGGAAAACACAGTCCTCAATTTTATGTTGGATGACTATACAAGGAACCTTCAGGAGTTTACCTCTGTCAGTGATAAGAATGTTGGTATAAAGATCCTCAACGGCATCAATGACACACACAAGAGCTGGCAGGGTTACAGAGTTGACGGTTCACTTAATTCCATAGACTTGTCCAAGAGCATCGTGGATATATTCCTCAAGGAAATGGGACAGCGGGGCTGTCAGCATCTCTGAGTTATTGTCTGTTGTTGTCTGGCTGGTTGTCACAATGGAGGTATCATTATGAGCATAGCAATAATCATCGCAGGCACCAAAGGCTTTGCCAATTACGGCATGATAAAAGAAACGGTGCTGAAGTACCTTGGAGAACACTACATAAACATTGACGATGTCGAGATCATCACTGGCGATGCTCCCGGAGCCAGTTATTTCGGAGCGCAGTTCGCCCGTGAATACAGACTTGCGCTGTGTCAGTTCTATGCCATGCCGGAAGCATACGGAGACGCGGCAGACTGGGTACGGAATGAACAGATGGCTGAATATGCAGCTGACCGCCACGGCATAGTATTTGCGTTCTGGGACGGAAAATCCCATGGCACAAAGACGATGCTCCAGCTTGCAAGGCGACACAACCTGGAGGTACACACCCTACTTTATGAAGGTGTGCCGCTCACACCAGACAAGATGCTCGAAATAAATGCCGTAGTCGGCACAAGACCGATCCAGACCAATACGGCAGATGACTTTAACGAACTTTATGACCTGGATCCGTCTATACGGAGCACATGATATCACTTTCGGAGGTAAGACTTATGACTACAAGAGAAATGTTGCATTACGATCCCGATATGCAGGAAGAAGAGTTCTTTGTGATCGGATACTATAAATGGCTCGACTATGAACCGCACGCCTTTATAGCATCTGACAAGGACAAGCAGATCGTGAAACTGCGTGACAAGGAAACGGCGGAAAAGAACGCCATGTCCCTTGCCAAGTCCAGCTGCAAACAGGACTGCGAAAACAATTCCGTCTTCTGCACTGTCGTTGTACGCATCAGGATAGGCGGCGGAAAAGAGCCCGAAGGCGAAGAAGTGACCAAGTATTTCCTCAAGGACGGGAATGTCATTGCCCAGGTAACTCGCGATGAAGCAATACAGGGCATGGTCAATGTATATCAGCAGCGAGGTGTATTGGAAGTATGAATGACGAGTTAAGAAAACAGAGAGAGCGTACCGCGTACGTTGTCACCAACAGGCAGAGAGCAATCTGTCAGCGCCGTGAAGAAATGACAGCTGCCTGGCGCAAAGTCGCACCTGAGCTCGTTGAAATAGTGAGCAAGTGCCTGCCGAGAGGCGTAGTCAAGGTCAAGTTCGGCAAAGGTACTAACGAGTTCAAGATAACAGGCAGTCCTGATGGCGGATTCAATATGTCAATGGATGCCAATATGTCCCTGAAGGTCATTGACGGTCAGGTGCAGTTCGTGGAAAAGGATCCCGCGTTCCAGAAGATGATCTACTCCCCTGCTGTCTGCGATCCGATGACTGCCGTTGAACGAGGCTCATTGATGTTCCCTTACCTTGTACTGCACTGGGATGAAATGCAGCCCATGTTCGTTAAGTGCGTCAATGAGCATTTAAGGTTTTGGGAGACTTTACAGAACTGACAGTTGTGTGTGACACATACAAAGGTGCCACAGTGAGTGACACCCGATTGTGACAACAAAATTTAAGGTAGTGACAATTTTTCGGTTGTTACTGTTGTTTTTTTATGCCCCGCACGATAACTATTATGATAGGAGAAGAAAGATGAAAGTCGATGTTATCTTCTATAAAACGGAAATGGGTAATGTTCCCGTAAAGGAGTTCCTGTTATCCTTAGAAGAAAAGGATAAGAAAACCGAAACGAAGATGCTGTCTCGGTTAGATCTGCTCGAAAGACTCGGCCCGGATATCAGACGGCCGCACGCAGAAAAAGTACGGAAGGATCTGTTCGAGCTGAAGCTGGAGGTGAACACCAACATTTTCCGAATATTATACTTTTGGTGTGACGGAAAGGCTGTGTGCGTACACGGATTCCAGAAGAAGGACCAAAAGATAAAGGAGGCGGACATCGACATAGCGTACAAACGTATCGCTGACTATCGTGCAAGAAAGGATGGAATTTTATATGTGCGGAGTGACTTTTAACGAGGTTAAGAAAGAATTGCTCAGAGATCCTGAGACTAAGTATGAGTACAGGAAGCTCCAGACCGGTACGGATTTCACGGTCATGGTAACGAAGGCAGCAAGTGCCATCGCAGAAAAGCGTGGCGTTCCTGCCGAAGACATTGACAAGGAGATCGCAGAAAAGAGCGGAATCGGCCTTGACCGTTACATGGAGATCCTCGTAGACGGAGAACCCACACTCAGCGAGGTACAACAGATCGCAATGACACTCGGGTATGACGCAAAGGTTGTGTTCGTTCCACACAACGAGGAGTGAAAACAATGTCAGACAAAACCAAGAAGATGATCGCCAAGTCTGAGTATCAGGCTAAGGTAAATCCCGGTCACAAGACGAAGTATGACAGACTGCCCCGGCCACGGGCTGCCGTGTTCAGGTCGGATAAAGACTATGACCGAAACAAAAACAAGAAAGAGATAGATGATGCCTGCCGTGACGCAGGCATTTTTCGTTCAATGTGATGACTGCCTTAATGACATGAACGCGTCATTATTGCCGTGATCGCATTGTACTTGGAGGATAATAACAATGGGAGTCTCGTATCAGCAGTTAAAAGCATTTTTAGACTGGGAAGGATTCCTTGCTGAAAACAATGCAAATATGCTTTCCGGATTGGCTATGCCTTTTTATTTGACGGATGACACGAATCCTTCTGTCAGATTTTTTACGGACAAGAATGAAGCAGACGCTACCGTTCAAAAGTGGTATGGGCGCAGTAAGGCTTTTGTAGCTTTTCAGTACGCTTTGTGTATGGAACGTGAATTGCTGGAAGACAGAGGAATAACCCGTTCAGATGAACTGATTAAGAAACTTAGAGAACAACTTCTTATGACTGACTATGCTGACATTGTCTTTTCCGTCAAAGGTGATGGTCTCACATCTGTTGAGAGGAGTGCATATAATCAGGGTGCAGAAAAAGCCTTGCAGGAATTTATCCTATTCGTTAAACAGTTAGATGACAGCCCTGATGTTAACTTCGTTGATTGCCTGAAGTGGGTGTATCGTGATAAACAAGGCAACAAAAAGTCCGGCGATGCTTCCCTTCTTTCGTATGAGAACGTTATAGACCTGTGCGAACACTGGGATGAATCGCGTGAAAATCAGATAGCCTTCAGTTATCTGTTTGAGGAAACTGAAGGCACCTGTAAAAAGCGGCTCTCAAGTTCCGTTCCGAGACTGTATCATCCCAAATACAACGGATATATACAGATAGACATTGTCGCTGGTAAATCCAGGCGTTCTGATGCCAAATACGAACTTGTTTGTAATTTCAATTATTTTGAATTCCCGAAAAAAGGACATTCACAAGATTCGGCTCGCATCTGCGGTATTGAATATCTCTTAAATGAGAAAGTTGAATGGCTCATGAAAGATACTATGGAACTTAGAGAGTTCATAGAAGAACACTTACAAATGTTTTATTACGATTTTAATAAGAAGCTGCCTCGTCTACTCAAAGAAAATTCGGCAGATATGACGGCAGTAACCGTGCAGGATATGTCATCGGGAGAACTCTTCAGCTTTGATGATGCAGATGAACTAAAAAAACTGCTGCTTGGAGACGAGTAACGCCCTATCACATAAAAGGAGAAATACAATGCCCAGACAAAAACTTGAAGACTGGCAATACGACGAGATGATTGCTTTATACCGAAGCAGACAATTTACCTATCAGCAACTTGCCGATAAATACGGCATAAGTGTTCCGACTGTCAAATACCACATTTACGGAGGGCCGCGTCAGGCTGTTACAGTTCCTTCAATAACGGAAAAGGGATACTGTTCTGACAATGCGAAGTATTACAGGTTATTGTCCGAGAATGTCAAGATCGGATTTGCCGAGCAGATAAAAGACCGGGAACTGAACATGAATACGATAGTGTTCAACGGATACGGGCCGTGCGTGCTTTCTCGCTACATCAAGCCAAACATACTGTGCGGAAATACTTCGTTCGTACTTTTCGATTATAAAGGAGAGGCGCTTTGCCAGGTCAAAGAAGAATTGGAGTCGAAACAGTATGATCTTGTTGTATTGGACTTTATCAAGGATCCACAGGTTGAGATTACCGAGAAAAAGATAAACGAGATCTGTGCTAAGCTGGGACAGCATTTAACTGCGGTTTTCATTGTTGCAGATAACGGAAAATCCAATGCTTCGATTGGGCTTTTATATGAAAAACTTCTCAAAGGTTTGTATTCATTTTTTAATACGGTTCCTGTTCATGTCCACTTTTTTATGGACGAGTTTCTTAACGCGGTACCGGAGCTTTTCCTGCACTATCTTACGTCAATGAATTCCAGGAACATGTCGGCATCGGTGAACGTACCTTCGTATGGTGCCTTGACGCAGTATACAGAAGACGGAGCTGCGATTGTCGGAGCTTGTGACACCATGCTGTGTCTCGGAATCAGGGATATTGATACTGCAAATCTTGTGTCAAAGATGTTCGGACAGACGACCGGAGCCGGCACGACACCAAGGAAGAATTACTACCGGCCTGTTACCCGCAAAACCGTTGAATCGAAAGAGCTTTTATACAGCTTGGTAACGGAGGCCTTTGTGTTTGTGAAAGGATGCCAGGCCGTGTACGATAAATATTGGTCCGGCAAGAACTCCAGTCAGGATAAGGCAACTTCAAAAGAAATTCCCAGTGGTCGGGATCTGACTAAGATCAGTGTTATCTGCCCAAGTTGCAACAAGGTCAATGAGTTCCCGATCACTGATGACTGGGACAACGAAAACTGCCTCCGAGTCGAGAAGCATTGCCGATATTGTCAGGCGAAGATATTGTCTTTGTACCTGTAAGGCTTGTTTTGGAATACACACGAAGGACTATTTATATATAAGAGAAAATCCGTAAGGGTAAAATACCTAAAAAGGGTATGAAAATTATCCCTTTTTTCTAAAAATATATATTGACTTTTGAAAAATTTTTTCTCCTTAAAAGGAGGCGGAAAGAGGGGTGTGAATCCCTTGCGGTTGACTGATTTTCAGGTCTCCGAAACAGGACACAATATATAGTATTTGGTGGCTCGCTAACCACTATATATTGAAATTTTTCTCGGTTTACTGTTGTTTTTGAGGTGCCTACTCCATAATATTATTGTGAGGAGGAAAGAAACCTACTCAAAAATACTAAGAAAGGAAGACAAGACAATGAAGAATTTTAAGGTTGTTATCAGTATTGCAGTTGTTACGGCTCTTGCCTTCACTTCTGCTTGCGACAATGCGAACAAGGTACTCACGGAGCCCGTTGCTACGGTCACATCCGTGGTCGGTACAGACAAGAACGGTGATCCGATCATCGTTACCGAGACGGTACCCAATCAGACGACAGCGAACGGAGCAACAGTTACTCCGTCTGCTTCCAATGGCAATGCAGTCTCCGGCAAGGAGATCGGCGGCGATGTGGTAACAGGTAATACGGAGCCTGCACAGAACGGTAATGGAGCTGCTACGCCTACGCCCAAGCCCGACACGAACGGAAATGCTCCTGCCGGTACGGCTAACACGCCTACGCCGAAGCCCACTAACGGAAACAACTCCACACCCGTTGTGAACGCTACTCCTACACCTAAGCCTACGAACACGAACGGTCAGCCTAAGCCGACGGCAACAAATACAGCTGAGCCCACTGCGACTCCCGTGCCTGTTGCGACGAACACACCGGTTCCGCCTTCAACACCCACGCCGGTGCCCGTGTCTACTCCTACACCCGTGCCGACGGCAACACCTACTCCCGAGCCCACCCCGACTCCGGAGCCCACTCCTACTCCCGAGCCTACGCCCGAGCCTGCACCTGAGCCCGTAGCTGCTATTCTCAGCACGACATACATCGTGTATGGTTCTGATGATCCGGACGGAGAAGACAATGACGTTGATGTAACAGTTACCAAGGAGTATATTGTCCAGCCGATGGAGGGTACTGAATACCATTACGGATATAGTGATGGATACTACGCTCCGAACGTTGATTACTCCGAACTCGATGCTGAGTTCTATGCTCAGTATCCTGATGGCTTTGTAGCTGGCTATAACTGCGTTGACTACTATATCGCTGGATTCGTTGATGACTAAGTATTGAACTAATGCCGTGGGGAGCTTTCCCGGTTCCTCACGGTTTTTATACGAAAGGAGTCTTTATGGCTAAAAGATTAAATTCAATTTGCAAACAAAATAAGGATAAAGCAGTAAAGAACTTTATTCTTACTGGGATTCTTGCTATTCCGCTTATTTTTGACTACTGGGTTTTATTTCATGCGGCTTCAACAGAGCAACATTCTAGTGCCATAATAGCTTGCGTTGCTTTGACAATCCCCGTCATTCTCTGCTTGGCAGAAGGATTTCGAGGCTTACTGTCATTGAAGACCTATGGCAAGTATTATAATCCGTATGAGGAGGAGGAGTGACATTGTGGTTATTTCCGCTGCTGAGTTGATAGCTGCCGGACTGGTTATAACTGTTACTCTTTTGGTTGTCGGAATGGCAATAATGTACTTCGGCTGACAGTTCCGGTCTATAACTGCAAGGCACCTTCGGGTGTCTTTTTTTTTTGCACTAACCAACAGACAAAAAACACTGACACAACACCCTGACACAACACTTTTCAGAGTCTGAAATGCTTGAGGTCATTGCATCAGACGGCAATGACACAACTTCGGACACACGCAACTTGTGCCACGTTTTTGTGTCGGAAAGGAGAACTTTTATGACGCAGGACAAAATGGACAGAGCATATCATGACGGATTTTCGCACGGTATGCACGTTGGACTTGCTATGGGAAGGTTTTATGAGAAACACGGCATAACAGACAAGGTGCCACCGGAGCTTGCCGATGAATTAAACGAAGTGTATACAAATGCTTTGGCAGAGTGTATGGCTGAAGGTTTGCCTCGGTAACGAAGGCCTTGACCGAGGTTTGTGACAAAGTATCCGTAATCGTGCAAAGAAGGAAAATCTGATTTTGACATGATTTTGACAAAAGAGGAAGTTCTATCTTTAAAAGACAATAGTAAAGAATATTCAGACAATAATAATCAAACAGGAATGGAAGGATTTTATTGCTGTTTTGAAAGGAGTTTTTTATGATCGACATGTATCGAAGCGTTGTAGGACTTATGGGTAAAGAAATGATCGAACTTGACAACCTGAATTCCCTGCCGCCTGAAGTTGACGTGTCTCTTCTGGTCACTGAGCACACGGAAATGAAGACCATGTATCAGGCTACGGTTGAGTGGCTCGAATCCTACTTTGATTTTGAATATAAAAGAACGGATGTCAGACCTTTGCCCCGTGCAGAGTTTCAGCAAAAGTTGCACTATAACGTCTCCAGAGCTGAAAATGCCGAAAACAAGGCCCGTTCTGAACACAAGTGGAACGAGCTCGGAAGATTACAAGCTATCCGCATGGGCAGAGCCTCGGCTTACAGAACTATAAGTAACCTTCTCTTGCGTACGAAGTCGCTTCAAACTGCCGTCCAGGAATTGAAAGAAAGTTTTCCTAATTTCGAAGACGGGTTCGTTGAGACTCTGGTGACTGACTATGGCGGAAGGGCACGTGAGTTGCTCGCACTGTACGATATCCGTGCTCACTGTGAACCGAATACTGACTATGTGAAAGCAATAGAGATCGGCATCGATGCGATCGAAGGCAAGTCTGACCGTGTTTTTGGTGAACCGGAAGAAACGCTTGTCCGCTCGGTCAGTCTGCTTCGCGAAGACAGTAAAAAACGAGGTGCGGGAATCCTGTCTGAGGCAACTACTTGTGCTGCTAACTGCATAGAGTCGCTCTTAAAAGCCTACTCTGACCTTGGACGCAGCTGAACACACAACCGGTTGTGTTGTGGAGTGGATGATGATACAAATAAACTTATGACACGTATTTTTATCACAGGCGATACGCATGGTCTTCAAGACACCATCAAGATAGACCGATTCAACACTCTTATGGGCAAAGAGCTGTCCAAAGCTGATTACCTTATCATCACGGGAGATGCGGGTATGTGCTGGATCGGCGATCCTGAAAGGGATCCTTCCGTGCGAAAGACATTTGAGGACATGGCCAGGTCACGCTTGGAAGACTATCGGAAAACCAGACCAAGCGCAGAGCTCTCAATGATTGAGGCTTCTCTTAAAGCCGATGTTGAAAAAGCTCTGAGGCATGACCGCTCTGTTCAGGATTACTGGGACAAGATGCCCTGGACAACACTCTTCATCGACGGTAATCACGAGAACCACGCAGCTCTCGACAGTTACCCGGTCGAAGAATGGCACGGCGGTAAGATACACAGGATCACCGACAGCATTGTTCATCTTATGCGTGGTCAGATCTTTGATATAGAAGGTACGACTTTTTTTACTTTTGGAGGTGCGGAATCCACAGATAAGGAATACCGGACCGAAAACCTCTCGTGGTGGGCACGGGAATTGCCGTCTGCGGCTGAGTACGAAGAGGCGCTCCTTAATCTGGATAAGTGCGGCGGAAAAGTAGATTATATCCTGACGCATTGTGCGCCTGAGTCCTACTTGAATCGTTCCGGTATGCCGGGAATGTACTACCGTTCTTCTAATGAGCTGACGGATTTCTTCGATGCTGTCATGCGTTCTTCGAAGGTAGATTTCAAAGGCTGGTATTTCGGGCATTATCACAGCGATCACAACTTTGACAAGTTCCATCTTCTCTACGATAGTGTCATGGAATTAGAATTATATCGAAAGCATGACAGCGGCTTTGAAACCGGGAATTGTTCTTCTGAGATCCGTAAGATCTGGGAAGCAAAAAGGACAGAAGAACTTAAAGGCTACCCGAAACGGATCGATCTTCCCGACGGCGACAGTGTCATGTCGGTGCGGTACATAAGAAAGAGTGTTGAAGAGTTATTATTCAGAGCTCCCGGTAACGGAATCGTCTATTTCAACGGCACGATCTCTGTCCGGGTAGATAATGCTACGGAAGAAGAGCTGCTTAAGAAAATGATGCCTCTTTTCGAGAACGGGAAATGGTATCCCCTGCTCGATTCCTGCCCGGGTGATGATTACAGTGCACTGCAAACTGCGGTCAACGCAGTTCTCGGCAGAACGGCCGGGTTCGGCTATAAGGACGGTCACTACTGCGTATTTGCGACAGAAGACGAAGGAAGAGCCCTGGTTACGGATGCCAAGATAAAAGAAATATACGGAAAGATATATGAAAGCAGGAACGGGCAGGCCTTATGAGCTCTATGGTCCGTAATCGTGCAACGACACCTCCGTAATCGAACCGCAAACGCAATAAAACAAAGGTTTTAGCAAGACCGAAAAAGAATAAAAATATAAAAAATCAATCAGTCTTTTTTTATTGATGGTAATGGCCAATAGCAGAACATTAAAGTATCATATTTGCTTTTTTACCTCTTAATTATCGGTTTAATATCTCATATATTGTATTTTATTTTCAACGATATTATTCTTTACTTGGAGGATAACACTATGAAGATTGACGACCAGATGAATGAAAAGGCTATCTTGGAAGAGCTCGCTGCCCGTTTCAAACAAACCCGTATAGACAGTTCTATTACCAGAAAAGAACTTGCTGATATTTCAATGGTCTCCGTTGCTACGATCGCAAGATTTGAGAGCGGCGGTGATATCGGACTTAAGAACCTCATCAAACTGTTAGGAGCAATGAAGATGGAAAGTAGCCTTGATGAGCTTATACCGGATCCTTTTGACAGGCCTTCTTACCACATTGCGAGCACGGTTATAAGGAAACGTGCAAGAAAACAAAAGCCGTCCCGTGATTGGAAGTGGGGTGACGAAAAATGATTAACGCTTGCGAAGTATATTTATGGGGTACAAGAATCGGCGTTGTTTACCAGGACGATCCTCGATAAATTTATCGCTAACTCCCGAATAAGGTGATTTTTTATCTTCGATTTGCAATTCTGGGAGAAGTGATATACTAAACTCAGATAATAACGCAGAGAGATATAGCTTCAGGCCATTTTCCCTGCGTTTTTTGTTTGGGGGTGCAAGACTATGCGTTATGAACCGGATCCGAAATTCAGAGAACTTCCCTGCTCCATGGTCGGGACTGGATGTGCTTACGAGTACCTGAAGGGCGATTATTTCTCGACAGCGAGAAAGAACTATCCTTTCGGCCTAAAACCCGACGGGTATCTTTCCCTTGACCTTGAAGATAAATACATCAGGCAGTTTCTTTCCGTGAAGAAAAAGAGATACTATAAAAAGGACGAACGGATAACTTTATCAGAATTCTTAAAGACCTGCAAGGAACCGGTTGCGATCTGCGTGCTCGGTCATTTTATCTTTGCAGCGGGCGGCGATTACTGGTCCTTTTTCGATAACGACAACGACCTTGTGGTCTGCGTCTGGTATCTGTAAGTTGCTTGATTTTATGATATTGTCATTGTATAATGATATTGAAAAATACAACACGGAGGTAGTATAGAATGGCACAAGATCATACAGAATATAAGTACAGAAAGACTCCGCCTATGACACCTGAAGAGAGCGACAAAGAGTTTGGTTATCTCGACAAGAAGTACGGAAAGCTCTTTGATTGGCTCGCAGGAAACGGTACTCCTGAAGACGAGAAAAAGGATTAAGGACAAAGTTTGAATTTGTATAACGAGAGGCACCTTCGAGGTGTCTCTTTTTTATTTCCCGGAGGATATATTTATGATTGACGACGCTAAGTATAACGAGATGTATAAACGGCTCGGTGAAGACAATACGGAGATCGCGTGCCTGACGGCAGATTCGATCATCGGTATTCACGACTATATGATAAGGCTTCACGGCGGTTCATACGGACTTCGTGATGATGACCTGTTCCGCTCAGTCGTCTTAGCTCCGTTCCAGACGATGTTTGGCACTGATCTCTACCCTACCGTGTTCGATAAGGCCGCGAAGTATCTTTTTGATTTTGCCAATTACCAGATATTTATTGATGGTAACAAGCGGACTGGTTATGCCGTATGTGATATGTTCTTATATAAGAATGGTTTTAACCTCACTCTGACACCGGAAAGAGCCTATGCCCTCGTTATGGACATTGCTAATCACAGATACAAAGACAGCAGTGAGATTGTGGATATATTACAGAACAACTTCGCGTTCTGTGACAGAGCTCCTGCGGGACCTGATCCGGAGCAGATGGAAATGTACTTCCCTATGCGTTGATTTGACACAACGCAACACACGACACAACCCCAAACAGAGAGTAAAGTCATTATGGTTATTGGATTCGAAGGTCGTGGCACGCTTCGGACACACACAACTTGTGCCACGGATTTGTGTGCAGACGAAAATACTTATCAAGCAAAGGAGACCTCTTTATATGACTTATGAGGAATACACCACCAAAAGACAGAAAGAGTTTGATGCCCTTCCTATCTTCTATGCTCTGACGAGAGACCAGCTCGATAAAGAACTTGCACAGAGAAACGCAACGATACACGACATTTATCGTCTGGGTACTATGGGCCATTTTTACCTGAAGAAAGATTCGCCTGTAATAAAAGCATGGGTTGAAAAAGCCGGAGAACTGACCGAGCTCATGAAAGACCATGCGTTTGCGGTAGATGCCTTTTTATACGAGATGAACAATCACGAGTATGCTATCAACTGGCAAGGAGACTGGGAGGTCTGCTCTATCTTTTGTGATAAGGATTGTGAATTTGGTGAGGACAAGACCTATATCGAATATCTTAATGAAGACGGAAAAAGATATCTTGTCTCTGCATACAGCGAAGCAAAAGAACAGCACATGATACTTGCAGCGGAATGGAGAATGGTGTAATGACGGAATATGTTTTCGATGTTAAATGTATCAAGTCCTACACTACCGGTGGCACAACCTATTGGGAGAAAGACAAAATTTATCACTGTCACACAGAGGATTTTGTTTCGTTCCGTGTTAATCGTGATGATAACCTGGTCAAAGCTGCTTTTGCTTATTTCGAGTTGAGCCTTACCTTGTTTCATGATTATTTTCAGATCTCGGACACTTTGTCAAAGCTCCCTTGCATAACTGAGTGGATGGAAGACGAGTTCAAAAATGAAGTTGAAAGTACAAGGTTCTTTGAGTTCGTTAAAGAAGATGTAAGGCGGCTCAGTAATTCAATGAACTTTATGATCTCCGATGTGGTTGGCTGTGCCATTGCGTATTCATTGATATATGAGCGGGATCCCGATGACGGGGACATATTATATGTGGATTATCTTAACAATAAGATTGCTTCAGAGCACTTGAGGGAGTGTGGATAACATTGCGTGTGACAAACACAACACGGTTGTGTGTTGCAAAATAGTGTACGCACCAAGTGGTGCAAAGCCTTGAGAATATTCTTTTCATATTGAGGGAGAATATCTCTCCACATCTGAGCGGCAAACCCTTGTTTTTCGGGACTTCTACTGTAATTCAGGGAATATCTCTACACATCTGGATTTATCGGGGAATAACTCTACACATCTGAGAATATCTCTACACATCTGAATTTATCTGCCAGAGAATATCTCTACACATCTGAGCGGCAAACCCTTGTTTTTCGGGGTTTCTACTGTAATTCAGGGAATATCTCTACACATCTGGATTTTTCGGGGAATATCTCTACACATCTGAGAATAACTCTACACATCTGAGAATATCTCTACACATCTGAAGTGGTTTTCAGGAATAAATCTACACATCTGACTCTGGCAAGCCTTGAAAACATTGCTTTCGTTGCTCGGTAACAAGTATAGATATAACAAGAATAATAACAAGAATTATAACAAGTAAAAGTATCCTTCTATCAGCAGATGGAAGGATTCTTTTGTTGGAGGCTAAATGATTATTAAAGGTAATGAGATTGTCGAACGTCGTGACTTCTTAGATAAATATGTTCGGGAACTCGGTTTTCAAGAAGGTCGTCTTTTGAGAGTTTATCTTTCAAAAATCGACGCAAGAAACCCGGCGTCCAGGTATGTAAGAATTCCTATAAATGATTTTTGTAGAATTATGGGTTGGACAACTAAGCCTAAACTTGATTATTTCAGACAGCGAACAAAGGAGCTCTTGCAGATCGTTATTGATGGCCCGGATCAAGAGCAGAATGTAGTTTATGCTCAGACTGTCTTATTCCAAAGATGCAGAGTTATTGTTGATAAAGGTCAGGCTTATGTAGAGCTGAACGCTTCAGATGACGCTCTTCCTTTGATGTTTAACTTTAAGAAAGATTATGTATCGTACAGAATAGGCAATATTCTCAGATTAAAGTCACCTAACCAGTGTCTAATGTACGAGTTCTTGAAAAGACATGAGTATTATGGAGAATGTGAAATCTCTGTTCAGGAACTCCGTGAAAAACTTGGTATTGCTCCTAACGAATACGAGGATATGAGAAACTTCAAAAGAGCTGTGCTGGATGTGTGTCAGAAGGCTCTTAACGAATATACAGATATTAGTTTTACATACAAACGCGGTAAAGTGGGTGCTCGTGGCGTTTGGCTTACGATAATCTTCTGTATCAAGGCCAATCCAAAGAACGAAAACAAGATCCTGCTCAGTGATGTTTTCAGTGAGTCCGATTCTGAAACGGTCCCCTCCGGAGAAACAAAAAAAGAAGACATTGTCGATTACGACGAGATCTGCTCTTTTTATGTCGAACACAGAGAAGTCATAGACCGTTATAGGAAATATGCTGATGAGCGTGTTACAGACAGAGGTATAGTTGCTTTCGATGCAGCATCACAAGTTTACTATCCGTATGACGACTTGGACGAAAGAGCGCTTACTTTTAATGCTGTGCAGCATAAAGCGTTGACTTTGTCCAAAGACAAGATAAAGAACCTGGATTCGTACCTGCTTAAGTGCCTTGAGAACGAATACAAAAAGACTTAACTTCTTGATAAGAGAGGAGATACAATGTTTAATCATTCGAAACGAAACAAGATGAACTCTGATACATTGCCAGACGCCACGCAGCCTTCATCAGAAACTGAACAAATAGCTATCGGTCAAGCCGGTACCAGCCATGTTACTCATTATGAGGACATAGTTTATGAAGGGTTAAAATCTTCTATGTCGTTTATTCGCGATTTCATAGATGCAAATAACAAGAATGAGTATGCCAAATATCCGGAACGTTTCTCTTTCTCCTACGAAAGCACGCTTCACGGTGTTCCTTATTGGTCAGATTTGATTGACGAAGTTTTTGACAAGGCTCCACAGCTTGCTTATTACTTTGTCAAATACAACGAATTCCTCGGCAATTATTACGGTGCGTACCGCAGACGCAAAAAAGACACTTATTTTGAAACGGAAGAGTATCCGAAAGGTCCTGTTCCTTTTGATGAGATCGAACCCGAAGAGGCTGAAAAGACACCAGAAGACTCTGCTTTGGAGAATTTTACTATGCCGGAAGGTTTAGTTAAAGAAATAAGCCGTTGTTGTCAAGAACGGTTCTTCAAACACTCTGAGCTCTACGAGGTCTGCCAAGCAATGATTGCGGTCAGAAAGGATCCAACTGCGATCCATTGGATCGAAAATGACGCTTACGATGCCAAATACCATCCCGAAAAGCGGCCTCTGGAGGAGCTGGTTCTGACTTTATTCTCTCAATACGGTCTTACAGATGATGACAGTATTGTGTCAGGTGCATATTACATCTCAAAGCATCTACACGGTAAAAAGCCCTGGTGGTCGAATCATAGCCTATGAGTTTAGACAGATTGACTTCACATCCGAAAATTAAGGCCTTGCTTCTTGTAATTGTTGCCGTTGCTTTGCTTGTCATCTTCTTCCGGTATAAATGGCTCAGAAGAAGCATACGGAGACAAAAACAAAAACAGCGAGAGCTCTCACAGAGACGATACATTCGGAGTTCCGACAAAGAGGCGGTCTTTGAAAGAGACAATTACACATGCCAGATCTGCGGTATCTCCAGGGACTTCCTGGAAGATCTCTGTCCGGGCCTGGGCGACTATCTGCTCTTGGAAGCAGACCATATTCGCTCTGTAAAGCGTGGCGGGAGCGGTAATGACATAGATAACCTTCAGTGCCTTTGCTGGCGCTGTAACCGCAAGAAAGGTGGAAATAAGACTAATCAGGAAGTGCAAGATGAGATCGACTACGGTATCTGGCACCTGGAAGAATGACAAACCATAAGGAGGTTTCCAAAATGAAATGTAACTATAACCCGTTTGCACTCGTAAGACAGAACGAAGTCCAAAGAGATATCGAGACCGAGGTCGGTGTAGCTTTTGAAATGGTTCATTCATACGGTGAAGATCACGGCATGGATGACCAATACAAAGTTGATCCTTTCTGGGAAAATGCAGCTAAGTGCTTGATGTTAGCCGCTATGTATTATGTCTACTTTGAGCTTGCTGAGCATGAGAAGAATTATGACAAAGTATTCGAACTCGTTGATAAGGCTACGGATATCAAGGCTGACGGTACTACCGAAGCTGATCCGATCTTTTCCGCGCTTGCAACTCTTAAGCCTGACCATATCGCAGTTAGATACTGGAAGGAGTATGCTTCGGGTTCTGTCAAAGTTAAGAAAGACGTGGCAAGCACTCTTAACGAGGTTTTGTCCGTTTACTGCGAGATTATGACCGAGAAGACCGGCGCCGTCGTAACAGCTCTTAATGACCTAATGCGTTCCGGTGAGGGTGTCCGGGAATATTACGACATCATCAGAATTTTGGCCAAACATTTCCGAGGCGGTGTGGTAAATAATTAAGGAAAATCACTTGTATTTGGAGGTAATTACTATGGGAAATGTAGATTATTCACTTAAAACTAACATCACGGTACAAAAAGACGACGTCTTTCCTACTTGCTTGGATCACCTGATCTTTCAGACTGCGGACGGTAATTATCTTGAGGTTGAGTCTCAGGGACGTGACGAGTTCACTCACAAAAACGGTGAACTTTCCGGACAATGGCAGGACCATGTCATGTACCGATGCCTTGACGCAGGCCTTGACTATATTGGTGACGGAGAGTTTTCTGATATTGACCGTGATGATCGCTTTTATTCTATGATTATGGATCCTGCTACAAAACTCGTCGGATTTCGAGTCGACGAAGAGAGCCTTACGGAGCATGGCTATCCCGATAACTTCGTGCCGGAGTGTAATGGTGCTAATGTTTGGATAACTTTCATTCATGAGAGTGGCAGCGGTGTTCATACTCCGCGTTTTACATCTGACAAGCTCTTAACAGACGGAGCCCTTGAAGCTGCTATAAGGGAAACGCTTGGCAGAGGAGGTAACTGATATGACTATTCCTGAAAATCCGGAACTCGGCAAGATCACCAGACGGGATCAGCGCTATATAGTAAACGATGCCGTAAAGCATTGCCCGAAACATCAGGTCTTGGGCGGATTGTCCATTTGTACCGAGATGCAGCTTCCTTGCCTTCGCGCCATTCAGGCGGGCAAGTGTCCGCTCGGCCACAAAGTTTAAGGAGACCTTGTCATGAGCAAAAGAACTATGACAATGCTCGTTTTACTGGCTTTAGGTTTGACGCTTGTGGTATTCGGATGCGTAAAACTCATCTTCGGCTTCTAAGGAGGTTCTTACAATGTCTGATTTTGACAAACTCATTCTGACCGTGTTAAAGGAGCAAGGTCCGTTATCTGCCATGCAGATAGGTCAGGAAATGAAAGCACGCGGTTGCGACGCTGATACGGGCTGTAATGCCGTCTCTCTGCGTTTGATAGAACTTGCCAAGGAAAAGTTAGTCTCGGCTGTCGGAGACGCTCCTGACGCTTATACAGGACGCGTCGTAAAGATGTGGCGATGCACCGAGTTTTACGAGCTGACTTTTATGGAGCAACTGAAAAAAGATGATCTTACCGGAGTTACGGAAAGTTGATTATTTGTTTGTTATAGCGGGTTGCGAGTAATGATTGTGTCTGACACAATGTTGTTGTGACCGTCCCGAAAACTCCCGCTTATCCCCAATGTGAAAGGATATTCTTATGCCTGACTATTATGCAGAAGTTTTGTCAAAGGCGGACTCGTTTACAAAGAAGTTGTATGAGAGTTGTGCCCAATACGTTAACCTCAGTGCCCGTGATCCGTTTCACGATTATGCAGAGCAGATCATAAATGTCCTGTTTTTGTGGCTCTGGGACAACGGAAGCATCGATGCGGATACCGGTTTCAACATGATATGCAGCGCCATAAATGACGTTGCCGTGCATTTCTTTACTCTTGACACGGATAAGTGTTCCGAGATAACCAGGAACCGTTGGACAACGATTAGACAAGACGAGCTTCAGAGACTTGAACACAATCAGAAGGCGTATGTTTTAGACGATCTCCGTGTCGTGTTCGACCTGACTTGTGCGGGTATGTTTGCAGGAGCCGGATTTATATATTGAGTTGTCACAACTGTTTGTGTCAAATGTTGTTACAACACAAAATTCGTTGTGACTGTTTTGGTTGTGACGAACAAATTTTCTCAAAAACACCTCACAACTGTTGTGTTAAGAACATATTTTCGCGATAATAACCTTGTGTGCAAACCTCTGTTATTCAGGAGGTTGTTATGTCGGAACTCGTTGTTGACGCAAAGGCTTGGATGAAAGAGCCGATGACAGAAAAGCAGGCTGATTTTATACGCACCATGGAAGAATATCGCTTCGATGCGTTTCCGAAGTTTGAAGGCAGTACCAAGGGCGAGGCTAATAAGTACATTACAAGGTTCAGAAAGATGGCTTATGCTAATGCAGCTATGGCTGCAAGGTTCTGTTAACCCTATGTTTCTTAAAGATTTAGCGCAGAGACAGAGATGATGTTTCTGCGTTTTTTATTGCCCTGTTTTTGACGGGGCTTTTTTATTTGGAGGTGAATATGGTTTACGGAGTAATGCAGACTCACTACGGACACGAATACCGCTGGTTGTTTACGGGAGAAGAGATCCAGCGTCAGATGAGCGCACGCGGGCGTCAGCTCACACTGGATGATGAGACGTGGGTATCTTTCTGGCCTTTCGGCGGAAGCAACAGTTCTGAAGCGGTAATCACCAGATTGGATTCCGATGATAAGATCAAGAACTTTCTGACAGAGCGTGCTGATAGTGAGTTAGATGATCCTACGTTGTGTGACATAGCGGAATTCTATGTAACAGTTGATGTCGAGGACGGTTCTTGCACGCAAGAGTATCTGGACAAGTTTGGCCTGACACTAAAAGAATTGGAACAGACAGATGATAAGTTCGATCGCAGACAGAACTCTGAAAAGATGATCTCTGACCTCAAGGCTTGTGGATATGAAGACTTTGACTATGAGAAGCCTTTTTACGGAAACAACAGCGATATGCGATACAGTGAACTTTGCTCTCTTTGGGAACAGTGCTGTAACAGAGGGAGGTCTTAAAATATGGCTTTTGTTTTTTATCACGGACAATTATTGAATGTTGATAAGGCTGACAGAATATATCTTATGCCGCCTGAAAAGGCTGCTGACCGGATCGAGCCGGGTGAGGCTTTAGGCAACTGTTGGTCGTTGGGGTTCGAATACGATGGCAAACCCGAACGTGTCGGTTTTTTTACTTCTCAAGATGTTGCTAAAACGGCCTTTAAGGAGTTTGGGGATTGGCTCAACAAGGGTGATACAAGGATTTTCAATATGGACCATTTGAGTGTTGAGCTTAATTCGGCTCGCGGCAAAAGTTGATCGTGTTCGGAGGTGACTATGACAATGGAACGCAGAAATACTATATTCAATGTTAATTACGAAGAAAAGCAAAACGCAGCCTTCGAATCTGCCAAGGAGAAATACGTCGAACTAACTTGCATGATCGCCGGATTCCAGATGCCTGCTGATGTTGAACGATTGATTTCTCTTGCCCAAGAGATGTATAGAACATTCGACAATGCCCACTTTATGCTCAATAAGGGTAGTAAGGCTTTTTCTATTGATGCAAGTCTTTTTCACAAAGGTGAGGAGCCGAGCACAACACAACCATCTTACACATTGTATAACTGTATCTTGGTTGAGTACCAGAAGGGCGACTTAAACAGGCTCGCAGAAGATCTTACAATGGCTGCTTATACTTTGGAAGGCGGACAAAAATACACACATATTCCGCATCTTATAACTGCCATACAGAATTCTATCGCTGAGCAGTTAGGGAGGTCTTGATTATGACCGATATAGAAATAAAGGTTTTACACCAGGTTGCGACATTTCCGGGTGAAGAGGATTTTGCCAGGAAATATCATGAAGTGTTTCTGCTGGAAAGATCATTAAGTTTCCGCGAGCAGGACAGATTGGAACGAGTTGCTCCGAAAACATTGTCAGATGCTAATGTTCTTTCTACTTTGTCATTATTGTTTAGTCCGTCTGACGAATATCTTACGGTGACACAATTTCTCTTAGCGTCCGGAATTGCGTTTTCTCACAAAGAAATCAGTCGTATCCAATGTGAATACGAACTCAATAAACATAACACATATAACGAAGCCGGCGATGTCATAGCTGAAGACAACTTCGTTGTGCCTGCGGCTTGGCTTCTTAAGTTCTGGGAAGAACACCGGAACGATATGCTGACTCAAGCATCGACCTTCAATACGTTTCTTGAAATGTATTCGCCGGATGAGGATGGACAGCGCATTTATGATGCAGCCTGTTCCGATGGCGTAATAATTTGTGACAGTATGATCGGAAGATAAGTTTTGGAGGTGTACTTATGAGCAAGATCAACTTTTTCTTAAAGCCTTACAAGGATATCAAGAACGCGGAAGAAAGAATAGCATTATTGTTCCGTCGTTACGATGCTATGGTGCGTGTATCATCGGATTCGCCTGATGATTCCACTATGGGTTATGTCTCGGTAGTATCACCTGACATTGACGGAAATGACATTGCTACTTTAGCGGACTTTACAAACTCTCTTGGACGATTTGGCAGCGACATTAAGGCACAGGACGTTGACAGGTTTCCTTGTACTGAGTTACTTTCAAATATCAAGAGAAGTGCTGAGCGATGGGCAAATCTGAAATCTGAAGCTGCTGAAAAGTATGGTCCTACTTCCTATGAGGAAGGGTTTGTTAACGAATGTTCCGATGCTTTATTGATGTTTTACGAGGAAATAAAGACGGCAGAAAGGCAGTCTCAGTTTAAGGCAACTGTCAAATATTATCTGGTTGAAGCGGTCAATGCGATTCGGAACAATACGGACACTGTCAAGTCAACATCGTGGTCGGCGGAGTATAAACAGGGTTATCTTGCAGGACAGGCGTATGCCGCCAAGATCTGCCTTGGCCTGGCTACATCTTCGAACGAGTTGCCTATGCAGATCTGGATGACTGGTGGTGACTCGTTCAAAAAATCAGAGAATGAGGTTGTAGAAGCTATTGTTTATCTTCAGAAAATAATGACTGAGAAGTATACACTTTCTCAGTTAATGGAACACAGTCTTGTTAATTCGACAGAACAAGTTCCTCCTGAGAACACACCAATAACCGAGGTAAATATCAGTGACAAGACACTGTTTGACGTTACTGTAAACGGAGTAAAACTGAGCACCGGGGAGCTGGTAGAACTTCACAGTTATTATGAGGCTTGTTGTACCGCAGAGTACATTAGAGATAAATATAAGATTGGTGAAGAGGATGCTCTTGAGCTCGGTTATGAGATTCGTCGTCAGATGGAGTACGGTTACGAGGAGTTAGAGGCCATCAGTGTCGTTTTCGGAGAGAGAGGCATCGACATGGAAGGTCATTCTTATCCATAACAAGTTGTGTGCGTCAGGCACAAGTTTTGCGACAGTGTTGTGAAACTGATTTTGTTGCACTCTGTTTTGTGTCCGATGCACAATCACTGATCCTATATGCTCACAAAATCGTGGCACAAGTTGTGTGTGTTAGAAGTTGTGCCACTTTGACACCGCCTTGTAATTGCAATACTTTTGCGATTATGTTATGGTTGTGTCATAGTGTTGTGAAAGACACACATATATAGCGCAAAATAACACAATGATTTGTGAGTAAGGAGAGAGACAATGCTTTCATTTAGTGATTATGCAACACAACGAGGAGTGTCTTATGAGTGTGTCAGAAGACAGGTTGATAAGCACAAGGATGCTCTTGAAGGACACATCATGTCACAGTACAGGACCAGGTTCCTTGATGACTATGCCGTTGCTTACTTGGATGAGCACAGATCGTCTTCGTCAGCTGCCATAGTAAGTTCGCGAGAAGAGATACAGAGTAAGACGGAAAGAAATGAGCAGCTTGAGTCAGAGAACAAAGAACTTTTAAGAAAGATCGCACTGCTTCAGGACCAGCTCCTTAATTTACAAGAAGAGAACAAGGTCGGAATAGAGGCTCAGACGCAACTCAAAATGCTTACTGCCACTAAGGAAAGCCTTGAAAATAGAGACGCAGAGCTTACTGCCAAGGTCGCGGTGCTTGAAGTAAAAGCCGCCCGGGTTGAACAGCTCGAAGAGAAGCAGAGCGCCTTGGAGCAGGAAAAGACCGACTGGATCAGAGAGAAAGCCAGATTGGAAGCGGAAAAGAATTCGTTGGCCGAAGAAAAGGTCAGAATCCAAAATGAACTCGACAAGGAGAAGAATTCTTATGTTAGGTCCATATTCGGACTTTGGAAGAAAAAGCCCTTATAAATCAAGGGTTTCAGCCGATTTTAAGTGCCTTGTTGATGAAACGAGGCGCTTTTTATTTGGTTCAAATGATGCAGAGCAGGATACGAACGATCTCTGTTGTCGGGAATAAGGGTTATCTTGTCGCTTAATACGTGTTAAACGACAAGATAGTGACACCTCTTTCAGAAAGGACCGATTTTTAACTATGAGCGGACACAAACAGGTTCAGATCAGATACCAGGACAAATGTAACGCGATGCTTGACACTTTGCCATCTTATGTCAGGTCGTACATCCGTGCGATCCATCACAGAAGTTCGCCGAGAACAAATTACGAATACACACTCGACATAAAAAAATTCCTGGATTATGTTTCTGACAGATTTTCTCTTGACGAGGTTGATTTGTCTGATCTCGAAAAACTCCGTAAGGAGAACTTCGAAGATTATCTCGAATATCTGGAACACTACGAGTCGGACAAGGGTGAGGTTTCCAATGACCGCCGTTCCCTGTCACGAAAACTCTCTGCCCTTAAATCTTTCTTTAATTACTTATTCAAGAATGACCTGATCTCGACATACGAGGTCGGCAAGATACCGCAGCCGAAATGTCCCAAGAAGCCCATAATCAAGATGGATAAGGATGAGACTTCTTGTTTTTTGTCAGCTGTTCACGGTCACAGATCTATGACACAGAAAGAACGCGAATACTACGAGATCCAGTCAATCCGTGACCTCGCCATTGTTTATTTGCTTTTGTCTTCCGGAATCCGTGTGTCTGAGTGCTCTGAACTGGATATCGACGACGTTGATTTGAACCGCTCCTGTATTTACATCACCAGAAAAGGCGGCAACGAGTCCATCGTGTATTTTTCGGACGAGGCTTCTCCTTACCTTGTCGACTATCTCGACTGGCGTAATAATCTGGAAGGTCTTGATGAGAATGAAAAAGCCTTATTCGTTTCCAGTCAGAAAAAGAGACTTTCCGTGCGGAGTATCGAGCGTCTCGTGAAAAAATACGCTGCATCTTCCCTTCCCGGAAAACACATTACTCCTCATAAGCTCCGGGCTACTTTTGCGACCAGGCTTTATGAGGAAACAGGCGACATATATCTTGTCGCGGAAAACATGGGACATCAGGATATATCAACTACGAAAAACCACTATGCAAGTTTTTCTGATAAACGGAAAGAAGAGCATCGTAATGTGGTGAGATTTGATGAGTAACGCCCCCTCTCACCCGCTCTTCCCGGGTAAAATATTCCGAAAAAGAGGCTTATTTCCCAAATAAGGTGATTTTTATGCCGAAAGTTGCAAATTCACTATTATAAGATACAATATACTTAACATAGTACGCAGGGACAGAACTTATCTTCCCTGCTTTTTTATTGCCTCGCATTGCTGCGGGGCTTTTTTATTTCGGGAGGATATGTCAATGAGCGAAGAAAGAAATTCCATCAAGGTTAGATACGATGACACTGAACTGCTTCTCAAAGGCGGTTTCTACGGTGTTGCCGATTGGAGGGGCGAAGAAAAGCACTTGATTGGTCTTTGGCTTGAAACACCGGACGGTGAATATTATACAGATCTCACCAGGAGCTTCGGTGAGTTTGTCGGACAATACGGCTGCTTCTTTCCTGACGTTAACAACGAGTCTCGTGTAGAGCAGTTCTTACAGGATAATTGCTTCGCCTTCCCTATCGGAGGTCAGAAAACAAGCGGATTTGTGACTTATCCTGCTTATCGCATTTCCCCCCACGTTATGGAAAAGCTCTTCACGTTAGAAGAGATCGAAGCATACCAGCGTGACTATGGATACATAGGCAATTTGGAAGATGAAAAGAAGCGCTTCGATGAATTCATAGCATCACGTCAAGGCAGAGCCTAAACACAAGAAATATTAAATTCCAGGAGGAAATATTATGAACAGATACATCAGATATGGCAGCACCATCGTGAACATGGACAATGTTTTCGACATCTCGATAGATTCTATCGACGGCTCTGATTACAAGAGGTTTGCCGTCAGGAGTGTCGGTACCAGCTCCAATAATCCCACCGTGACTATCGGGCGATTTGTTGATTCAAACGATGCCGATCGGGCTTCAGATAGAATTGCCGAATGGTTATGTACTGACGAGGAACATGCTTCTCCCATATTTGATCTTGAGTCTATCTGTCAGGAACTTATGTCTAAACACGGCAGAATAAGATGAGTTCATTTTTATGACTATCTCAGACCTTATCTCACCTTCTTTATGGGGGCTTATAGAACTTCGCGAGCATTGGCATGACATGGATTCCAAACACTACGAAGGCGTTACCCTTGATGTGTTTATCAAGGACCACGGACTCTGTGCTTCGGACAGTTACGACAAACTCGAACAGTATCTCAGCGACAAAGGATTAACAATGGAATTTCCGAGATACAGATGATTATAAGGAGCTATTCTGTGGACGATTATACGAAGCAAGTTCAAAACAAGTTGTATGTTCTCCAGGAGATGCAACGACCTTGCTATGACAACGGAAAGAAGTTTACTGAGACGGCGAAGCTCGACAGGATCCACCAGCTGCTTGCTAAAACACCATATTATCAGCACGGTCTGCAAGGCAAGTTGGTAAGGCTCTATTCAAAAATGTCTCTGTCTTCCCTGCCCCGTGAAAATCTTCTGGTCATATCGACACATATAGATTTCGTTAAGAATATAAGAAAACCGTTTGTCCAAGTCTCTGCCACAGACAATATGTTGCACGGTACTTTTGATAACTCAGCAACTAATGCCGCAGCATTATATCTCATGATGACAGGCGCCCTGCCGGATAATGTCATTGTCGCCTTTACCGGGAACGAGGAAAGCGGTATGCGTGGCGCAGCCGAGTTAGACGGATTTCTTACTTCACAGCTCAGTGTGTCCCCGTTCTATCTGGCTTTGGATGTAACAGACATCGGGTTTAAGAAAAAGCAGTTTTCTATCGAGAATACTTTTTCGCTATCCAAAGATTGCAGAGATGAACTTGTAAAGATCGCACAGGAAATGAAATACCAGGGTTATCTCTACCCGAAGGCGCTTCCTGACGAAGCGTATGCGTACGCCGGAAGAGGTGCCAGAAGTTGCAGTCTTTGTGTTCCGACCGACGGACCGATGCACTCTGACAAGGGTTGTTACATGGAGCTCAGCGCGTACTTAAGTTATGTGGACATTGTAGGTCATATAGCAAAGACCTTCATCCCACCAACAATCACATTGAACAATGGCAGGAGTCAATAAAGGAGGCGTCGGTTTATGTTGAGTTATTTTTCCATTGCTCCCCACCGAGAAGAAACTGTTCAACAATATGTCAAAAGGCAAGTTGACATACGCAAACAGAACCATGAAATACACAACAAGACTCCGTATATTCTTAGCGAAGATGATAAATCGGAGATTCAGCAGAACGTGGTTAAGTATTTTAGTCGTCCGTCGATTGTTGACACCAATGATTTGAAGGCCTTTGCAAGAGACCTGTTAGACGGAAAATATGTTACTTCTTCTCCCTTTGCACAACTTGCAAACGAAATTGAAACTTTTATGTATTTGCGTGGCGAATATGATGTCCCAAAAGCAGATCGGATCCGCTGGATCGCTCCAGTCTTAGAACGTAATGATCGTTACCGCGAGGCAGACTCGACGACACTTGAGCGTTGTGTGGCAGAAAGATCTGAGGTTCGCTATCTGATACACCGGGTTCTTGATGGCACAGCAAATCAGGAGCTCGGAGGAATAAGCCCGTTAATGGACTATTTTTCAGACCAGAAAGCCGAGATGTTCGATGACAACGAACTGCTCTTTTCAGCCGGAAGGATATATCAGCAACTGTGTGAGTTAACTGCTACTTCAATGGGCAGAGCATAAAGGAGAAAATACTATGATAGTAAGGAAAGAAATTGATATAACAAAGCCTCTAACACCGGAAGAACTTGAAATGTTGAAGGAAGCAGAAGCTGCACCTATCGTCTTCGATGAAGACTGCCCGGAATTAACAGAAGAACAGTTATCTGAGTTTCATCGTGTATCGGAGATCCGATATTAAAAGTGGCTCGACAAATGGGCTCTCGAACGAGGCATCGTTACACAGGAAAACATGGAATTGTTTCATACAAGGTAAAGGAGATATGATTATGGAAGCAGATAGAATTATCACTATTAAAGAAAAAGTCGACCTTGATATACAGCAGGTAACATTATTATTAGCGGATGAAGTGCTCGGTCTACCTGAAAGTGTTTTGGCCAATGAATCTTGGTGGTGGCTCCGGTCACCCGGTAATAATCCTGGTCGCGCTGCCTGTGTTGACAATGATGGCAGTGTCTTCATTTATGGTAGCAATGTCGACTACGGCTACGGCGTTCGCCCCGCTTTAAGAATCAATAAGCTTAAACACCTCGGATTTAACGTCGGAGATAAAATCGAAGTAGGTGATGAATCTTGGACTGTTATATCTGAAGATCTTGCTTTGTGTGATCGTATTGTAGGTGCATCCGCTTTCAGATGGGCTTTTACAGCTCCAGATGCTAATGTCTACGAGAAGTCCGACATAAAGAAGTGGCTTGACCAGTGGACTCTCGAAAAGGGCATCGTGACTCAGGAAAATATCGAGCTGTTTCATACAAGGTAATGATGCTCATTCCTATCTGACGAGATAGATAAAGGCTATAAGACGGACCTGTTCAATTTGGGACAGGTCTTTTTATTGCGAGGAAAAACACAGCACAGTCTCATGCAAGATAAAGGAGGTTTTACCATGAACAGAGACACGTTGTATTACGAGCAGGATGCAGCAACCAACGCTTTGATAGACCTGGCCAAGGATAAGGACGTGAACTACAAGGCGGTCTTATTCGATGCTGTTGAGGCTTTGAAAAAAGTAGAAAGTTATTCAGCCAAGCAAATCTATCGCGCGCTCGACGATCAGAACCTTGTCGATGATGCCAAAGACGCTGTCCAGGCGTATTTCATCTGGCAAGGCATTGCGGCTTCTCCGTCGGAATGTGGCATCGGAGAAGAAGACTATGTTCAGCTGGCTAATGTCTTTTCTGCAAAGGACGACGGCAATATCGATGTCAATTCTCTCTGGAGAACCATCGTTTCAAGTTTCATTGAAGGTCGCGGAATATGTAACGCGCCCGGTCACTAATAACGGAGGTAAGAACTATGGAAATTAAACACAAGGTTTTTGTTGGTATCAACACTTTAGAGGAGCTCGCTTTAGACAGATCTAAATATTTCGATAAGGAAAGACATCAACAGACTGACGAATGGTGGATCGGTAAGTGCTTCGGTAGCCGAGACGCCTGGGATTTTATCGGTGCGACACTTAAGGCCAAGGGCGAGTCCATCATGCCGGCTTTTATCGCAGAGTGCTATATGATGTCTAAGGATAAGGAAGCCGCTCCCGATCTCGATGACAACTCTGCCGGTTATTACTCCGGACAGAAAGACGTTTATAAGGCTGCATTAAGGGCTATCGGTAACGAAGACCTGATAAATCTTGTTGACGACGGTAAGTATGATCCTGAGCAGTACATGGCAGCAACCTTGGGCAGATAAGGAGAACTTTTATGGTACTTGCTACCTTGCGGATTATCTCAATGTTTCGGATGCTCCCCTCTACCCTATCATTGAGCTTACTATTCCCGATACGCCTATGAGATAAGGAGCAGCTTATGATTACAGTTCACGGACATATACTCAATACGCATCTCTCAGGAGACTTTACGAGCTGTTCTAAGTTCGCTGAGTTGGACAAAGATTTGCGGGACAATGTTGCTAAAGACTTAAGTTATCGAAATATCTCAGGAGATATTTCGCAAGAGCTTACTAATATAGGTATTTTCTGCGCAAGTTCTGATTTACTGCAATATATCAGCGTCAAGATCACTGACGCTGTCTGGCGCGGTGAGGCAGAAAGCATACATTTCACTCAAAGCGGCGCTTACGGTCATGATTACTCGCTCGAAGTCAATGTCGACTTGAATCAGATTATAGCCGAAAAGTATGTGGGACGATGATTATTCGGAGGATACAGTATGGATAAAAATATGATTTCTGAAGGTGATATTTGTATGCTTGATGAAAGTATTGAATATGTTACCAGTCCTAATAAGCCCTACCCTGTACTCGTACTCTGGAACGGTGTCAACAATCAGCCGCTGGTAACTAAGTTAGGCGGTTATGAGCCTTTCTGGGCTTCTTATAGTGAGCTAAGTGACAAGATAGGTCATATTGCTATCGGGATGGAGCTCTTATCTGCGGCAACAAAAGAAACTATGGAACGAGGATTGTTTACAGGAGGTCGAACAGTATGAATAGCAACTATAAAGACGGAAATCCCGTTCAGTAGCACAGGCAAAATATGGGCCCGAAATAAGCCTGGATGTTTGTGGTCGCGGTATGTAAGGATCCAGGAGACATGCGACTATGAAAAAAGAAAAACTAATGAAACTGGTCGGAGCCCGTGTTTGTGTTGAATTTAATGACGGCCAAAAGGTTGAAGGCACACTTGGTTTTACCAAAGATTTTTCTGCTCTATACGGTTACAGAAAACCCGGTTGTTTCACTGTCGGAGCTTATGATTTTAAGGTTAGTCACATTAAGAAAGTTACGGAGGTTGGTCATGAACAATGCAGTTTTACTCGGTTATAAAGGCTATATGGTCGAATATATCAAAGAACGTGAGCACTATCGTGTTTACGATCCCGTCTCCCCTGCTCAGACGATTGCATACACAGACTCTTTTGCAGAGGCAATGGATGGCATTGACGCTCAGTGTCCCGACAAGAAAGAAATCTTAAATTACAGTCCGCTGGCGTCAAGTGTTGACAGGTTTACCATTGTCGATAAGATACCGGACTCCAGATACCATGTTTGGAACATCGGCGACAATATGGTCGATGGATTTCTTCCTTTGTGTCGCAAGTTGCCAAGTGAGTTTGATTGGCAGGAACTTGTCGATCCGCAGTCCTTAGTCGCTATTGATATGAGGGACAGACCCGATGTATTGGCCGATATGCGTAAAGCGGCAGGAATCGGCATAACGAACATTGAACGCGTATATAAGGCTCTTGGCACTGTCACAACTACCGGGCTTGGTAAGCAGCAGAAAGAGTGGGCTCAAGTCCTGCTTCCGGTGTATGAAGAGCTATCCTCGAATTTTATTGAAAATATGCGAGGAAGGTGATTCTTATGAACGATGACAAGATCAGTCGTGAGGGCTTGAAAGAGACAATAAATTCAAATATTGCACAAGCAACAAAGGTTGGAATTATAGCTGACGCTGATTATCTTTGGTCATTGTTGAATTATGCAATCGACAATGCCCCGCCTGCTCCGGACTGGACTCCCGTAACCGAGGGCCTGCCCAAAGAGGCTTTTGGCTGCATGGTAACTGTCTGGGATACGGATCGGAAAACGCAGGAGGACTTCGAAACCGTTCTTCCTTATCCCGTCGGCTATGACGGAGAGACTTGGAACGATGCCGAAGGTGACGTGATACCTTTCGAGGTTATAGCTTGGCAGCCTTGGCCAAGTCCGTATAAAGTGCCTGAAATAGATCTCGGGCGCGGTGTGTAAAGGAGAAAAGAACATGGATACAAACAAGATAAGTCGCAGTGCATTGAAACAAGAACTGCGGAAAGCTGGTTGGATAATTTGCGGCCCAGATGGTGAAATGGGCAGTTTAGAAGAACTTATCAATGATATCCCACCAGCTCCGGACTGGACACCGTGCAGTGAAAAACAACCGGAGTCTGATGGTGTCTATTATGTCACCGTCACTTTTAACGGTAAATCTGTAACGAGAGACCAGGTATTCCACGAGGGAAGATGGCTTCCGTTAGGAAAGCTCATGGTAAACGGCGTGAGCGGTGAGCCTGAAGTAATTGCCTGGATGGAGAAGCCTGCCCCTTATCAGGCTCCTGTGTTGGACCTTCAACAGAGTGGCTTTGGAAGAGCGTAAAGGAGTTTAACATGGACAATAGAGTAAAAGAATTTCTCGAATACAATGAAATCGTTAAGACAATGAACGAAATGGTTCGACAAGGTGATATGACTCAGGCTGAGTATGATGTTGCTGCCAAAGCAATAGGTGCTGTTAATGCGAAGACCGCAGAACAGATCTTCCGCGAAGTTGACCACGAATATATGCTCGAAGATGCACATGCTCAGGTCAAGGAATACTTTGACGGTCGTGACATTTGTCGAAAAGACAGACATTATAACATGGATACACTCCCTATCAACTATGAGCATCTTGTTTCAGAGTTTGAAAACAGACAGGATTGTGAGATCGCAGAAAACGACCTTTGGCAGAATATCATTGCAGATCACGTCAAAGAGCTTATACAGGCTGCGGAGGCGGAATACGATAAATCATTCGCCGCAATCAACAAAGCGCGTGAGATGGCTTCTCAGGGCCATATAACCGGTCCTGCCAGAGATATGCTCATAGACGAGCAGCTTGAACAACAGTCTCGTATTGATGCAGCTAAAAAAGCAATGGCTGAAGGTAATCTGAAAGGCTTTGTCATGGCGCGGAAAGCCTATTTCTATGTCGAGTCAAATAAGCCTCAGAAAAACGCTTACTGGGACGGATATGCCAAAGGCTGCTTTGAGACCTACTCTTCCCTTGCCAATAATGATTCGGGAAAGTCAGGAGACGAGCTTGCGAATTATATCAAAGAACGTGTCGACTATTTCAAAGAACAATCTTCTTTACCTCAGCGCAGCGAATATAATCAGGGTTTTGTTATTGGCTGTTATGATGCCTGGGTTGGTGCTTACAAGTTATCCGGCGGGATGGAAAAGTCAGGTATGGATGTGGTAGAGGAATTAGGCAGACAGAAAGAGAACTATACTGAGATTCCGCCTGAGTGGTTAGGAAGAGCATAAAACTGAAGCTGAAATGAATCAGGTTGAAGAAAGAATAACGCTGATATGAAAGAAACCATAACTTCTATAACTAACCGTTCACTATTTGGCAGAGATTATTACTATCAAAAATATGGGCATACCTGGGAATGTGATTTTGACCAGAGAATGTGTTTTGACCGAAAGTTGTGGAAAAGATTCCCGGAACTTGACTTTTGGGCTAATGGTAGAACCGATGCTTTATTCGATCAGTTTGCAGATGCCGTTTTATTTGCGGCCAGAGTAAAAGATTTGAAAGAAGCAAAAATGTTCTTTGCCTCATTTTATGAGTCGTGGAATGAATTGACATTTGAAATATACTACAAAGCTGGTTTGCTAAAGAAAATTGAAATTCCGGTTAATACATTACACAGCGTTGAAACCCATGACTTGATTGATTTTATCCAAGATGTTTTTCCTGAAACATATCTGTTTCTTAATGCTTTATCATGCAAAGACGAATTGATTCAATACCTTGTTACGACTCAAAGAGATGAGTATTTGCCCGCTGAAACGACTTAATGTGTTTTGTATAATATTCGTATAAGTTAATACAATCATCTATTGTTGCTCGATTTAACATATACACGTTATGATACAGGTACCCTGGGGTTTTATATAATTCGGTTCTTTGCCTAAATTCATTGATATCAGTTACAAGAATGGGGATGAACTTGATGAAAGATAATAAGATCGATTCCTTTACAGGCAAATATGAGTTCCTAAGCAACTTCTACGTTGCGCCTGTCGTTTTCGAAGGTCTGACCTATAATAATAATGAGGCTGCGTTCCAAGCGCAGAAGTGCATTGATCCGAAAGATCGCTCTAAGTTCACTAAGCTTAATCCTACTGAGGCGAAGAAACTCGGGCGCGAGATTCGGCTTCGTAAAGATTGGGAACAAATTAAGATTCAGGTTATGCGTGGCGTAGTCGAAGCTAAATTTACTCAGAACCCCGAACTTGCCTGGAAGCTCCTTGACACCGGCGACACTTACCTGGAAGAAGGTAATACTTGGGGTGATCGCATCTGGGGTACTGTCGACGGACAGGGCGCTAATAATCTTGGTAAGATATTGATGGTGGTTAGAGAGCATTTGAGACAACTGGAGATTCCGCCTGAGTGGTTAGGAAGAGCATAAAGGAGAATGTCAATCTGCATATTGATACAGAGTCTCATCCGGGAGCAGAAAATTATCCTGACGATTGGGATTATACGTTCTGCTCTCCTGAGCTTTTGAGATAAATGGTATAATTGTTTAGAGATAAGAAAGGATACGAAAGACATGACCGAACTCATCGATTTTTCAAACAGTCAGCTTATTTATCGTTCGTATGGCGGTAGTGACCAGAAGTTGTCTTGCTTGTATGAAGGCAGAGTATATATGCTGAAGTTTGAGGATGTGCACGAAAAGAAACATGACATTTCGACGAGTTACACTAACAGCGTGTTGTCTGAATATCTTGGTTCTCACATAGCACAGTCTGTTGGGTTGCCTGCTCACGAAACTCTATTGGGTACTTATAAGGGCAAGGCGGTTGTGGCCTGTCTTGACTTCCGCGGAAGAGGCGAAGATAATCTGGAGTTCCAGGAATTACTCAGAATACTGTATAACTCTAAGGACTCCCGCAAATTTGTACGTTTGGAACAGATATACTCCGTTTATAACAACGCGGAGGTTTTCCCGGAAAGTCTTCGTCAAAGAGCAATAGAGCGTTTTTGGGATACTTTCATAGTTGATTCATTGCTTGGGAATTTCGACCGCCATACTGGGAACTGGGGTTTCTTGGCCTCCGATCGCTGGATTGACTTAGCCCCAACTTATGATTATGGAAGTACGCTTTTGCCACAGTTGTCGGACGAAGGAATGGAACAAATTGGCAACAGTGACCGGGCGCTTTTGGAAAGATGTTATATCTTTCCTTCTCCTGTCTTATATCTCACAAAGGAAAAGACTGGTAAAGTTGGCTTTTATGATATGCTGGCATCCGATTACGATAAAGAGTGTAGTGCAGCCCTGTTACGCGTCCAACCCAAGATTAACTTGGATAAGATCAACACGATTATAGACGATACTCCTGCCGTAAGCGATGTCAGACGTGCTTTCTACAAAAAGTATTTGGAGTTTAGAAAGAATTACATAATAGATTGTGCTTATACCCTAATCAAGAACGGGCATCCCGACACCGAGGCTCAAAAGCGATTACAGACTGGCCAACAGTTTTCGCAAACCGAACTGGACACCATTTGCCGTAGGATTCTCGGGGAGGCATAATGTGAACAAGTACCACTTTGAAAAACTAAAAGTCGATTACGACATTCCCAACGAAGTACAAGAAGATATAGACCGCTTGGTCGATTGGCTCAATGATGAGCAGCGCACCGAACCGGAGATACTGTACCTCGACGATTGTTTGAGAACCGAACTTAACTGTGACTTGAACTGGTGTCTTCGTGAACGTATCTTACCCGAAGAATGTATACGCGAACTGAAAGAATACTATGTTTACCAGGGCATTAAAGATGCTGCGGGCGTCAAGTGGCCCAAGAAGTAATGTTCTTAAAACATGTTAACTCTAATGTTACAAGGCACCTTCGGGTGCCTTTTAGTTGTATGGAGGTATTATCCTATGACAAGCCACTGAGAATGTCAGATAGCGCAGTATTTGCAAACGCTGCGAGTAACGAGTGAAGAGCTCTCATCTGGGACGATCCGCTTAACGAGGATTATACCAGAGAGATACCGCTCACGGATTCGTTTGTGCAGTATATTCAACAAAGTGGGTTAGGCAGATAAACGGATTTTTAACATGAACAACCGTCCCACTGATTTTAAGTTTTTGGAGGAATTATTATGCAGTATGTTATCAAATTGAATGATGGAATACTTTTCGGTCGACAGGCTTATCAAGTACATTTATTTTTAACAGAAGATGGTGATACCCTTGTTCCCTATTGCAGCCCTGCTGCCGAAAGCGGAGAGCGTTTTTTCAAGGAACTTGACGAGGCTTTGGATTTTGTTGATGCTTTTAAGGCCGAACATCCCACTGACGTTATCCATTACGATGATATGAGATCCATGGAAAAGAAGAGCTTTAAGAAAATAAGTACAGGTATGTTCAGCGAGTATGTTTCCCAGGCAGGAGAACGCCGCTTTAAGCTCCATGAAGGAATGTATCTCTTAAACGGTTTCGATCAGCCTATCCCCTACCAGGATGTTCCCGGAGTCGAGCAACCTGATCTTGATGATATCTATGCAATGATAGAACAACAGCATTTTACTCACTAAGAAAAGAATTATTCATAAGCGACTATCATACAAAGTTTAGTCGCTTTCTTATGCCGGCCGTGTGGTTTATTGCCATGCGGCCTGTACTATTTCAGAAGGGGTATTGATATGCTAATCAAGGAATATATCGACACATCGTTAATCAGGGAAATACAAACCAGGAATAATATAAAGACTGCTTATAAATTTGACCTCGGTTACTCAGACGGCAAGGTTCAGGCTTTGGAGCTTCTTGCCAAGACTTTTGAGACCGAAGGCAGACAAGATTTCGAAGAATTCGTCTTTACTGCCGTACAAAAATGCGCCGAGACTTGTACGCGGTCAGATCTAAACGCGTATCAGCACGGTTTTGCGACAGGCGGTCGTGAGATATTCGGTCTCGTTATGAGAATGATTAAAGAACACCAGTTTGAAGAACCGGCACTTGCAGATAGTATAGACGGTCTGAGTATTGACGCGTCTTTGTATGATCTGGATCCCGAAGTGTTCGGCTATGCCAGGTAATAATCAGGAGGTATTTCTATGCCCCGTCCGTTACGACTCAACATTGTTCCCAGAACGCTTTGGAATAAGTCTTTGGCACACTTTCTGCCTAACTGGAATGAAGTTCGTGACAAGGTCTGTTCCTGCGGTTGCTGTGCGTTCTGTGATGCACAGACACAGCCTAACAAACTCCATGCTCACGAGGTATGGAAATACAATGATGAAACTCACACGGTCGATCTCAGGGATATCGTGCCTGTTTGTGAGAACTGTCACATGGTACTGCATTTTGGCAAGGCTAATGTTGACGGAAAAAAGAAAGAGGCTCTTGCTTGGTACTGCAAAGTCAACGGAGTCCCGAAAGACATTGCGAAGCACGAAATACTCGGAGCCTTCGAGTGGTGGCGGATAAGGTCTGAATATCCCTGGAGGTTTAACCCGGGATTATCAGTCAGAGTCGAGCAGATCACGGGCATAAGTTGTGCCGGATCCACGATAGGCAATGTTGTTTATCTCAATGTTCCCTTCTCCGAGAAAGATGAAGCCAAAGCTCTCGGTGCACGCTGGGACGTGAACCGTAAGATGTGGTGCATCATGAAGGACAAGCTCAGGGAACGTCCGGGTGTATTTAACAGATGGATGATACCTGATTGCGATGTCTCAGTCTTATTGAACGGAGACGAGATGGAACCCGTCCAGGGCATTAAGCCTATAAAAGAACACGAAGCAGAACAGACGCTTCTTTCGGAAATTATGAGAGGTATATAGGAAATAATCACTTAAGCAAGATTGACTGTAATAAGGAAATACTATATTCGGAAGCAGGAACGGCAACCCCGTACACCGCTTCCGTCTTTTTTCATTTATAGAGAATATATTTTTCTTGGCAGATGGTGCCTATATTCGGTTTCGGATACAGATATTGTCTGATATTATTATACAGTACACTTCAGTTTTGCCTGATTTCTCGGAGAAATATTACAAAATATTCTCCAAAAATGGCGAAACTCCCGAATAAGGTGATTTTCCCCCTCCAGATTTGACATCCGGAGAAGGTGATATAATATACTTGCAAAAATAGTGCAGGGAAAGAAAATCCCCTGCACTATTTGTTTTTGTAAACTGATCTGCCAGCCTTCAGGCGAGGCTAAATGAACATGGAAACCGCCGCATAACTCTTACTAAACTTTGACAAAGTAAAAAGGACAGTTCGGTTCGACCTGGTCTGTTTGAAATGTCAGGTATAAAGAGTATATCGATAACACACAACACCGACACACACCTGTTGTGACAGGCATAACAAACACGGTCACAACATACGCAACACACAACACAATAGCTTTTGTGTCCGCCCCGTATCTTGCGGGGCTTTTTTAATTTGTTTCAAGTGAAACTTGGAAAATATATCACACTCTAAACAAGGAGGAATTCAAATGAAGGATTTTATCAAAAAGATCGTCCTTCTCGCTAACGAGGCTGGCAAGACTGTTATTAGAAGCAATGTCGTAAGACGCGTTGTATCTTCAGTCATAGCCTTCTCGGTAGTCCTCTCTCCTCTTGCACCCGAGATCGCTGTTTTCGCAGCTGATGACGGTCAGAACGAAGAGATTATCGAGACCACAACGTCAGATCCTATCGAGACTGATGTTGATGAGGCTGTTTTGCCTACTGAGATCACTCTGCCTGATTATTCAGAGTACGCGATCGAAGAACCCGTTATCGTAGAGAACGATGACATCGATGTTCCCGATCCGTCGGATGACATCGACACAACTGCTCCCCCTGCGGATGACACGACAGAGACAACTGTTGAGACTTCCACAGAGGAAACAACACAGACAGACACAACAACAGACGCAACTGTTGTGGAGCCTTCAGACGAGACTGTTCCCACTGAAACAGAGCCTTCTGAGACTTCTGCAACTGACACAACTGTTGAGCCAACCGAGTCTGTGACGGAACCCACAACCGGCACAACAGAGACACAACAGCCGGTGGAAGAAACAGTATGTAACATTGTTACAGCGACTTCTGCCGATGAGTATTTCAAGCTCGTTTCCGAACTGCCCGAGGGTTATCAGAGAATTATTGTAGACACAACCGTTGACCTCTCTTCTCTTAAGTGTGCTGCCGGTGTTTATTACGACGGAACATATATCCTCGTTTTTGACGACGCTGACACAGCAGCTTCCGCAGTTTATTTCTGCGACACGAACGGATATGAGTATGCAGTTGAAGGTGTGCTTGGCGTCTGCGGTGACGGTGACGATGTCATTGATGCTCAGATCAATCCTGACGCTAAGGTCAGAGTAGCTGTTATTGATACAGGTTCTAATCTTGCCAATGAGTCTTACTCTGTTATCGGTGATGATGTAGCAGACCATAATGGTCACGGTACTGCGATGTCTGCTTATGTCCTTAACGAGACTGACGATGCGTATATCATCTCCATCAAGGCTCTCGGCGATGATGGTCGAGGCAATATGACCGATGTATATGCAGCAGTACAGCTTGCAGAAGAACTCGGTGTCGATTATATCCTCATGGCTATATCTATCCGTGATAACGGCCTGTATGATGCTTTTAAGACGCTTATCGCGAATACAAATGCCCAGGTTGTTGCCGCTGCCGGTAATAACGGTGCAAATGCTTCAAGGTATCTGCCTGCGGGAATTGACGGCGTTATCACTGTCGGTGCTCTTGATGAGAACTGTCTCCTTAGTTCATACTCCAACTATGGTGATTGCGTTGAGTATTATGTCATGGCAGACTCAACTTCTGCTGCTACTGCTATCGCTTTAGGTGTTATCATTGACGGCAGAGTCGATATGCTCCCTGACACATATCCCGAAGTACATGAGTCATTTGAGCATTTTCTCATTGGAAGAGCTGAGGACGACGAGTTCGTATTCATTACAGACTATCCAGTAAATTCGGAATATATCAATGTATATGAACCTGACGCATTTTATATCCCTGACTTGTTTGGCGGTAATCTTACAACCAGCACTGGCTATAACGCTTATTTGTCCGAAGAGAATAATACAACTATCGATGGTGATACCCTGTATTGCGTCGAATCGGCCAAGATGGTTCCTGAACAAAGCGTAGACCAGTATGGCAGGCATTATAACGAATACGGAAAGATCGACTGGGACGATGATGACGACAACAACGCAAAACCGTTTACGGATAGTCCTAACGTTTCTTGGGTTCGCGGAACGCAGGCTGCTTGTGCGTTTGGTCCTGCCGGAGAGTTGTATTCGTACGGCGTTGACTGGTGGAAAACTCATGACACCGGCAATGTAATCCCTTCTTCCGTTAAAAACAACAGCACTCAGATGAAGCAGGCTATGTATGTCATCACGCACTTGCTTGTTTGTAGGGCTTATGGTGATTCATGGCCAAGCGGAATCTCAAGCAATTTCCAGTCGCTTCTTGATTCGTATTACAATTATGTACTCGGTGTTCGCCAGGGTACAACGACTATCCCCGGTGTTATTCTTTCTGATTGGTGGTGCGAATGGTACCAGTGCTGTTCTTATGCAGCAAGCGGCGAATGGTCAAATGCAGAACAGAGATATATTTACAATACAGATTACCAGGTTGTAACGCGTGGTAATGCTGGGGTCACTCACCTTGCACAGTTCTCCGCAAAGAAGCAGATCTCTTCTGATGACTTGAAGAACCTTACAAACCATACTTATACATTCGGTTTGTATACCACGAGCGGTTCAAAGGTTGCAGATGGTAGTGCAGTGATCTCTTCTGGTTACACATCAGGAACAGTTGATGTTACCTGGTCAAATGTCGGAAGTACATATCAGGTCTCTGCTGACAAGAAGACACTCTATCTGCCTCTCGGTGTGACATACGAATTGCGTGAAACAACTGAGACCATTGGTGGCAGAGCCCTTAAGACTCCGTCAGGTATGACCGCAGGAAACGGCTACTTCTATTACCGCTTCACTGCTTCGAGCTTCACGACACCGTACACATTTACGGCAACGAACTCGGTTGACAATGCGACATTCCGTCTTACCAAGAAGATCACTGCAACACATGCAGACCTTCTCAAGGGCCAGACATATAACTTCGAAGTTTATGATACTTCTGCAAGTAATACGAGAGTCGCAACGGGTACCGCAGCTGTTCCTGCTAATGCGACGGGTTCTTCTTCTATCGCGGTAGTATGGGCCAACGTCAACGAGAGCGCCGGTTATCACCTTTACAATAATGACAACACGACACTCGACCTGATCCCCGGTCATAACTATCAGGTAAGAGAAACTACGATGACGACCGTAAACGGCGGTGCACTCGATACTCCGTCAGGCTGGACAAAGGCGGCAAGTTACTTCTACCAGAATTTCACGGCCGGCACGACGGGTACTGCTCTGACGGTTACAAATGACGTTTCGAATGTCGATATCAGTCTTACGAAGGCTTCGACAAATCCTGCCATTACAAATTCGAACTCCTGCTACTCACTCGCAGGCACTTCGTATGGTTTGTATGAATCACAGGCAGATGCCAATGCGAACGCTAACAGGATCGCAACATTCACTGTCGGTGCTGACGGAAAGACAACGACAACTTACACATCTGAGTACGGAAAGACATATTATCTTAAGGAGATTACCGCCGGTAAGGGTTATGTCTTAGACAGAGCTGTATATAAAGTTGATGTTTCGTCAGCTGGTGTTGTTACGATTACTGTCGCTTCCGGTGCTGCTTCTGCCGCTCCGAGTGCCACTAAATCAGGTAATACGTATTATTTGAATGTGAAAGATGCGCCCGGACACGACCCTCTGAATATTGCTTTGAGAAAAGTGGATAAGGACGGAGACATCGTTCATAATGCTACACTTGCCGGAGCAAAGTTCAGGATCTCCTACTATGCTCAGGATTTGGGTGCAAGCGGAAATAACGATGCTACCGCAACTGTTATCTACGAGTACACATTGGCCGGCAGTTCGGCATCGATCGGACTTTCCGATTTACGAGCTCTTACACCTGTCGGAGGAAGTGATCCGAACTACCTCAAGAGTCTGCCTGCTGACTGGTACGAGTATCCTTACGGAACAATCCGTATTCAGGAAATCCAGGCTCCTGCCGGATATATGATTAACGACCAGATCGTAAGATACAGACTGGGAACAACCGTTACTCGTACAGTTGAAAACAATTCTGCATATAGTAACAGGAACTATTGGAATCAGCTGGCCGATGGTACATTGGCTCTTACCGAGCTTCCTGAAGTCGGATACTATGCACTGACAAAGTCACTTGATGACACAGACATCCGTTCTGACCTTGCAGGATTCCAGTATGAGCTCTATAACACGAGTTCTCAGGCTACTCCCGTCCAGATCGCGACTGGTGTGTCTCAGGCAGACGGTCGAGTCCTCTGGACTTACACGGTTCAGGACTACTACCAGAATACTGATACGACAAAGCTCCTGACAGGTACGACGACATACTCACTCGAACTTCCTGCCTCCGAGCAGAACGCGAGCGGTGTTCAGGTACCCATCTCTTATCAGGTACGTGAGATCAAGAGTTCTATTCCTGTAACTTACGGTAATACGGGAATCGCTTATACTTACAATGTTCCTAAGACAAGCGGCGTTGCTTGGAGCAATGCGACAGACTACTACTACAAGTCTGTTACGGTAAGCAATAACGACACTACAAGAGAAGACGTAGTCAATGATTACGATTATGCTGGCCTTAATGTCAACAAGGTCGTTCCTAACCAGAACCCGTTTGACATGACCAAGGTAACATTCAAGCTCTACAATACTAACGGCGGTACGGATACTCTCATTGCAAACGGTACTGTTGACAGTCGCGGTAATGTTACTTGGAACAGAGTACACAGCTCGGGCTACGGTGTTACACCTAAGTCAAGCGTTAATGTAATCAATTATCTCCCTCTCGGTTCTTACAGGATCGAAGAGATCTGGGACAAGGATTACTTAGACGTTAATACTTCAGTGTCTATTCTTATCGAAGAAGAGAACACTAACGGTTGGACAAAGTCAGAGACAAGAACAACTTATACTTATTCTTATAATCTTACTTTGAATACCGACAAGGAAGTCAGAGCGATCTCTGTTGAGAACCGTGCCAATGTTCAGAAGTTCAACCTGACAAAGACTGTTACGGTCGCAGGCGATGCTTCCACGATCCAGGCACAGCTCTATCTCGTTACCGGCAATGTTGAGACTCTCGTTGCCGAAGGTACTTGTGCAACGACAGGCGTGGGCACATTCGGATTCACATGGACCTATAACGGAACTCATGTAACAGAGAATGGTCTCGACACGCTTGTACTCCCTGTCGGTCAGTACAGAGTTGTTGAGCTCTGCCCAACAACTTACTATAAGACCACACAGGTTCCTTATACCTACAAGACTCCCGCAGGCTATTCTGCAAGAACAGTTGGCGGCCAGTTACAGTTCTATCAGGACTTCACTCTCGCAAAGGGTGATTTCGCTACACTTTCTTCCAACATGGAGAATGTCAGGATCGAAGGTTCGTTCGATATCATCAAGACAGAGCGTTCGGGTGACGGCACAACAAAGACTTTCACATTCGAAGTCTATTACAGAGGAAACGGTGCAACCGCTTCTTCCACATCGACTTTAGTTGAAAGAGTAAACATCACTACGACTAACGGAACGGGTTCTGCGTCCCTGACAAAGCTCCCTGAAGGTTGGTACGAGATCCGCGAGGTCAATAATACGGGTTCTTCCTGGACAACTCACTGGATCAACAATGCAACAGTTTCCGGCGGAAACAAGGTCGTAAGACTTGATTCTTCCAACAGGACAAATGCAACTCCGACAGTTCATGACTCAGTCAAGGAGAACGGTACAGAGCTTAACGCTGTTGCTGTTTACAATGATGTTGCACCTGAGATCAGAACGACGCTGGTTGACAGGAATACGACAGATCATGTCGCTGCAAGTGCCAAGACAGCAACCCTTGAGGATACTGTTACCTACAAGAATGTCCTTCCCGGTCATTATGTTGTAACAGGCGTTCTCATGGACAAGAAGACGGGCAGCCCGCTTCTCGATAAGAGCGGAAATCAGATAACGGCCTCCAAGGCGTTCGATGTTCCTACCGAACTCGACTCTTACGGTCAGCCTAAGCCTCAGTCAGGTACAGTCAAGGTAACTTATACTTTGGATACGACTATCATCAAGGATGTAACGCTGGTCGCTTACGAGACTCTGCACGAAGCATCTGCGACAGGTACGGTCGTAGCAAAGCACGAAGACATCAGCGATGCTGACCAGACTGTTTATATTCCTGATCTGAAGACGACTCTTACTGATTCGGCAACGGGTGAGCATATCTCTTCTTATGCCGCAACAGCAAAACTCGTTGACACAGTATCGTACTCCAATCTCCTTCCGGGCAAGACTTATACACTGTCCGGCGAGTTGATGAACAAGAAGACAGGTCAGTCTTTGGGCATCACTGCTACAAAGGATTTCACACCTACAACTTCTTCCGGTACGGTTGACATCGAGTTCACCATCGACACGACGGTAATCAAGGGCGTAACGGCAGTTGCTTTCGAGAAGGTTACTTATAACGGAACGGAAGTTGCTATCCATACGGATATCAATGATGAAGACCAGACTGTCGAAATCCCCGAGATCGGTACTACAAACATTGACCAGGCAACAGGCAATCAGGTGGTCGGATATAAGACCTCCGAGATCATCGTTGACACGGTCAAGTACACCAATCTCATTCCGGGTAAGGAGTACACAGTAACCGGTGAGCTTTACAATAAGTCCACCGGCAGATCTTTGGGCATTACTGCTACAAAGAAGTTTACTCCTGCACAGTCTAACGGATCGGTAGCAGTTGAGTTCACGGTTGACTCTACCCTGCTTGCCGGTGTAACCATCGTCGCTTATGAGACGGTAACTTACAAGAATGTTAAGGTCGCTTCTCACGCTGACATTAACGACAAGGAACAGGCTGTATATGTCCCTGAGATCGGTACGACTTTCATCGACGATACGACCAAGGAACACATCTCGGCTTATGACAAGACGGCAAAGCTCGTTGACACAGTATCTTATAAGAACCTTGTTGCAGGCAAAGAGTACACCGTAACAGGTACTCTGATGGACAAGAAGACAGGAAAAGAACTCCTTGATGCTCAGGGTAAGGCTTATATTGTTTCCAAGACATTTACCGCAGCCGCATCTTCGGGTTCCGTTGATGTCGAGTTCACAATCGACACGACGGTCATCAAGGATGTTACAGTAGTCGCGTTCGAGAATATGTATCACAACAATGTTCTCATCGCAGTACATGCTGACATCAATGATGTTGACCAGACTGCCTATATTCCTGACCTGAAGACAACTCTTAAGGACACAGTCACGGGCGAGCACGTTGCTGCCGAGACAACAGTTGAACTCGTTGATACTGTCAAGTATTCCAACCTCCTTCCCGGCAAGGAGTACACTGTATCCGGTGTACTGGTCAATGCCAAGGACGGAAAGGAAATGAAGGATTCGAACGGTGCTTCCATCACTGCTTCCACAACCTTCACACCGACAACAACATCCGGTTCTGTTGACATCACATTCAAGTTCAGCTCGGGTATCCTTAAGGGCACTTCTGTCGTCGCTTTCGAAGATCTGAAGTATAACAACATCAAGGTTGCTACACACGCAGATATCAGCGATAAGGACCAGACAGTTGATTTCCCTGAGATCCATACAACATTGGTCGATACAAAGACCAAGGAGCACATCGCAGGACAGGAGACTACGATCGAACTCGTCGATACAGTCGCTTATACAAATCTCAATCCTGACTATGAGTACACTATGACAGGTACGCTCATGGACAAGTCAACAGGCAAGGGCCTGCTTGATAAGGATGGCAAGAACGTAACTGCATCCAAGACATTTAAGCCTGATGCAGCCAGTGGAACTGTTGAGATCGTATTCACATTTGACGGTTCTCTCCTCAAGGGTGATACGCTCGTCGCGTTCGAAAACTTGAAGTATAACGACAAGAGCGTTGCAACTCACAACGACATAAACGATGTTGACCAGACGGTTGACATTCCTGAACTCAAGACATCGTTCTTCGATCTTGAGATCGGTGAGACGGAAGACTTTGTAAGAGCCGCTCAGAACGTAACTCTCGTTGACCGTGTTTACTACACCAATATACAGCCCGGTCTTGAGTACACTGTTTACGGTTCGATCATGGTCAAGGAGACAAACGAAGCGTTCAAGGACGCAGACGGTAATGCCGTTATCGTGTCCAAGACGTTTACGCCTTCTTCCGCAACAGGTTATGTTGATGTCGAATTCGTAGTCGATACGACTCTCGTTGCAGGCAAGACATTGGTTGCTTTCGAGACGCTGGATTACAACGGCATCACACTCGTTATCCATGCGAACATCGATGACGAGGACCAGACGGTTCACGTTCCGGATGTTCATACAACGGCAACAGACAATGACAATAAGACTCATACCCTTACTTACAAGGAAAGAGTTACTGTAGTTGACAAAGTCGTCTATGACAATCTCATTCCGGGTAAGACCTATGTTGTCGAAGGCACACTCTACAATGCAGAGACAGGCGCAGTCTATACAGATACCGAAGGTAAGACCTATAAGGCATCTGTCGAGTTCACACCTACATCTGCAAGCGGTTCTGTTGATGTAATCTTCAAGGACGTACTCGTTCCTTACACTTACACTAAGGCAGTCGTATTCGAAGATCTTTACGACAAGAACTCGGGTGTCAAGATCGCTACGCACGCTGATATTTCAGACGAGGAGCAGACATTCGAAAGACCTGTCGCAATCACTTCTGCTACGGTTGACAGCCAGAAAGTAGTATGGCTCGAAAACACAGAAGTCAGAGACCTGACTTTAGTTGATACCGTAACTTACAAGGGCCTTGAAGTTGGCAGCGAATACCGTGCAGAGGCAACACTCTACAAGGGTGACGGTACCCAGCTCATGAAGGACGGCAAGCCGGTAACAGCATCTGTTGTCTTTGTTCCTACTGCAAGAGACGGTTCTGTCGATGTCAGCATCACCTTCTCTACGGAAGGCCTTGCAGAGGGTGACACAGTCGTCGTATTCGAGAAGATCTTCGACGTTGCTACAACGGCCGAGAAGACAGCCGGTACTCAGACTACTGACCTTCTCATCGCAAAGCACGAAGACATCAACGACAAGGATCAGACGATCACGATCCACTTCAGACCGATGACAGGTTTCGCCGATACGCCTTATGTAACGATCGGTGGTACACTCATCCTTCTCGCTCTCGGCGGTATTGCGGTAATGCAGTATGTCAGAAAGAGAAAGGAAAACGCTGAAGAACAGCGATAGCTCTTCACTAACAGTCCTCATAGACTGATAGGCGGCCTCGGAGGTAACACTTCGGGGCTGCTTCTTGAGTTTATGAAGAATTCATGGGAGGAATAATTATGAAATCCGAAATGTGGTTTACCCTGGATACTTCCGTTAAGATCGCCGGTATCGAGGGCCAGGCTCTCGTATATCTTTATGAAGGCACGGGAGACAATCTCCTGCCTACCGATATGCGTCTGGGTTATGTGGACTATCTCAATTATGACCTCTATGATTATGACAAAGAGACGGGCGAATGTACTTCCCGTGACGGTGGTATGATCCTTCTTCGAGAATATGTCTCTGACATTTCCGAAGCTCAGGCATTAAAAGAACTGGAAGACGAACTGCTTTCTCCGGGACAGACGGCAGGACTCATCACACCTGAAAACATTACTGAAATAGATCCGTCGCAGCTGATCGGATTGGATTATTGACATAAAACTCCCGAATAAGGTGATTTCGGTGCAACTATTTGCATTTTCTGAAATGATGGTATAATAAAATTAACATATTCCGCAGAGTGAGGTGCTCCCTCCCCTGCGGTTTTTTTATGCCTGTTTGGAGGATAAGACCATGAACGAAAGACTTGATAAAAAAATGCACTTTCACCCGACTGAAATTGACAGATTCAGAGTGAAACCCGTAACAGCTGTTCTCTTCAGTGTTGCCGACGGCAAGCTGATTACTACAAAGATCCAGAGAGAACAGGTATCCCTGTATTTTCCTTCTGATAAAATCGTCGAAGACACGGTTATTAAGGACATGATAAGTGATCCCGAATGTCCTTTTCTTACCGAATCGGAGATGAATGAGTATATCGAAGAATATGGGCGTGACGAGTACGGCGATATTGAGTTTGATGACAATGACTTCATAGAGATAGCCGGTGCAACACGTTACATCGTAGGTCAGGAAGCAGTTTCTATTGATGAGCTGAAGAAAAAGGCATATCAAACAAAACTATCTGAACCTTTTTCTGATCTTAATTTCGTTGACAGATTGATCTGGCCAAAAGCCATGCTTGGAAACACTTGCGGCGGTTATTATGTCCAGTCCGAACCGTCAAAAGAAGAATTGATGACTCAAAAGATCAGTGAGGAATATGCTGAGCGTATCCTGACCGCCATCAGGCAGAATAATGATGCCGTAGATGACATTGCCAACAGACTTGACAAGCAGACCATTGATGATAAGTGTTTCTTTATCCGCAAAGATAAAGGAGCAGACCAAGTCTTTACGGAAGAGGACAATAAAATATATCCTTATATTGCTTGTAAGGCGGTCCTGGAACTTCCGGGATTAAGAACAGTTAAGGCAGTCCTTGACACTCCTGTTGTGTGGGGCGTCAATTATGACGTTGACACTCAGACTCTATATGGTACTGCTGACGGCAAGATCCGACTTAATAATACAAAGGACAAGATCTCTCCCGAACACCTCGTTTTGACGCTTACAGAGTTTGCATTGGCACCGTATGGAAAAGCTCTCGGATATCTTACGAATCCCAAAAACAGTCAGCTCAGAGACACTGTGCTTGCAGAACTGTATTCCGGCAAGATCCCGGGACTTGAACCGCCTCAGAAGATCTTTGACAGACTGGTCGGAGAAAAGGCTGCCGAGCTGATGGATGCGGGCAAGATACAACTGATCGCTGACGGCGATAAGCCTCACGGAATGTATCTTAACGGCCATACGTTTATTTCTCTGGCAGAACTGGAAAATAACAACACTGTCCTGCATCTTTGTCAGCCTCATGGCCGTGTTAATGATGACGGTTCTGCCTCTTACAGTTGCAAATGCGAACTTGTCAAGGTTAATAACCATTATGAGTTAAGACGCGGTCGTGACGGCTTCGTTGATGAAGAGGAGGATTGCAGAAAAGCTTTCCCTGATTACTATGATGTCCTGACCATAAAAGATGACAAAATAACTGAATGTCTGAGATATGAAGGCCGCGGTCCCAACGGTGAATCGTGGAGTCCTTACAAAGCCATTCAGGTACCTGTAAAGTCAGGCCCGGATGAACCAAACCAAGCATTTGTCAGAGATCACAGGTATAACGATGTCGGCAAGTCTGACTATGTTACCGAGTCAGTTTTTGCCGGTGCCGTGTTTAAGTGCCGTGATGTGATGCTCGCACAGAGGATATCGTGATGATACACAAGACGAAGAAATCGTTTAAGTGGCTCAGACGGGGTGTCATAGCGTTATTTGTCGTGATTGCCATTGCCGGAGTGTTATTTATACTGATAGAACCGATCAAGGATCTGATCCGCGGAAGGTATTCTGACAAGGCAATAGAGCTCTTCAAGGAGGGTGAAGTCACCGTTACGGTACCAAAGACTGATGCGCTTTCCGTTGATGGTGAGGACGGTCAGGAAGTCATTCAGGCCGATAAGATATTTAAGGACCTTTCCGCTCTCAATGAGGATTACGAGAGCCTTACCATCGTAGGGCTCTTGGAAATACCCTGCATCGAAGTAGAGGAAGTCGTATTTGACTGTGCCTCTACCCTTGCACTCCGCTACGGTTGCGGAAAGTTCGAAGGAACCGTCGGTATCGGCGAGCCCGGTCTTTGTTCTGTTTGGGGACACAGGAATCAGGGCGGCGATGACAACCTCGACAGGCTTGAAGAGTTGCAGGATTCCATCGGCGGCACCGTTTATGTCACAACTCCTGACTATGTAAGACACGAGTACGAGATCGTCGAGTGCATCTATGCAAAAGATGCGGAGATTATGCCCTTTATGTACGGAGATACCTATGACGATGAAACCTTGGCAATAGTCACTTGCGGATACGGAACGAATTACAAAGGCGATTGGCACGCATATAATACCGAGTTTATCGTGATCTGCAAGCCGACAGGAACTACGGAGGTGTTTTATGAGTAGTTTATGTTCTTATCAAATGGAGATACTCGGCGAGAAAGACAAGGTTCTTGGGTTCTGTGCGGATATATTCGACGGCTGCTCTGCCCTTGATGTTAAAGGCGAAGAGCTCCGTCCCGGTGAGTATGCCGTACATATCGATAATACATGCAAAAACTCGCTTGATTACGAGTTCGGAACCAACGGCACGACGGGTTATAACGAACTCGTAAAAAAATCTGTTCAATATCAGGTGGTCTTTTCCGCCGTGTCCTTTAATGATGCGCTTGAATTTTCAGAAAGGTTATTTATTGACCGGGGTGTGACGATAGCCGAAGAACGATGCGAATATTTTGAGTTTTGCAGATCTGATTACAGCCCGGATGAGTGGATTGGGCTTCAGACTAAGTATAACCAGCCCGAAAATGAGTATGAGTGTGACAGCGAATTCATCAAGGTCGCGATAAACCCTGTGTTTTTGCCTAACATTCTTACCTATAATCCCATCGGTAACACAGGTCGTTCACCGTTCTAAAGGAATACAACATATTGTGCCGTTCCGAACACAAAACACTAAATATTGAGAAATTTTCTCCATTTACTGTTGTTTTTGCACCTCTCCCTCGTTATTTATTATGGTGAGCGGAGAGGTCTGAAACATATTTACAAGACCAAATCTGACCAAGGAGGTTTAATTCATGGCTAAATCAGCAAACGATGTTTATGCGGAGTGGAAGAGATCACTCCTCAGAGGATTTACTGATGTTGACCTTAACGTGTGCCCGGCGGGAAGTGTTTTCTATCTCGGCTTTAACGGAGAGACGATAGAACCGCTGTTTGTATCCAGGACACTCGGAGGCGAACTATTTCACTTCTGGTATGTGTATTACCTGGAACTCCAGTCCAAGGCTCCTGTCGGTACGATACCCAAATACACTTATTTCTATGCGGTATCACCCGTTGACCGCGAAAAGTGGGCAGCTGACGAGTTCTATATGGAGACCATAGCAAAGTCCGCTTTCATTAAGCCTGTTCTTGGTGCAAGAGCGTACACGGAGTGCAAGGTACCGTCTATGGCAAAGGTCATAGAACTATGTGTCCATGCCAGAGCAAAAGGCAAAGAAAAGTGATTAGTTCAGGCTCACAGGGCTTCGGCCTTTTAAGCATATCTCTCACGGGGGAAGTGACACTATCGCGTTCATCGGATAGTCTTTCTTCTTAATATTTCCTCGTTGCTTCTCCCGGAAGAGAGACTTTGATTTTAGGAGAACGGATATGAAAAAGGCAGCATTTACTCAAGAAAACCTTGAGAAGATAAAGCTCATAGAGCGTACTGCGTATTCCGGTACTCCGTATTCCCAGATGCAGTATTGCCGTACGTGGGAAGATATAGCCCGCTACTGTGAGTGTGACAGATCCGAACTGAGGATATTGATGTCTGATACGGGTTATGTCATCGCGGCAGCTCATGAGTCAGGGTACGCAGAGATCGTTGACCTGGCTTCCGTGGACAGACGCATGAACCTGTACGAGGTCTGGGAATTCCTTAAGAGCCTCAAACTCCCTTTCACGCTTGATGCGAGAGAAAACACCTCCTACCGCATGATTAAGAAACTTGAAGAAAAGGGAGAGATAACCATTTCCGAGTCACATGCTCACACTTGGGGCGGCGAGACATTCTATGACTTAAAGGTCGTCCCTAAAGGTATTGAATTATCCGAAGAGGCTGAGGTCATCTTCGGACATAACAGATAAATCTAAAGAAAGGATGATACAGAAATGAACTACAAAGCCATCAGCGTTCTGCTTTCAGTGTCAGTGATATTGCCCCTGTCAGGTTGTATCAAGACATCTAAAGCACCGGAAATCTCGGGAAGCTATGAAGGTGCCATTCCTGTTTCGGGAAGCCGGACCGATCTCGGTATCGGATACTTCGAGTCTTCCCTGCCCGTCTATCTGGAAATCGGCGAGGATAACACTTTCACGATGGAACTGGATCTCAGGGCCCTGAAAGATGAACTGTACGATGTTGCCGACGACATTGAGTCGGGCGGCGTATACATTGTCAAGGATGTCACAGTTGAAGGAAATGATTATTACGAGGGCACTGTTACCTATGTTGACGATCATTTCGAATTTTCTGCCGATGAGATCGAGTTCAATGCAACGATAGATGAAGACGGTATCCTTACAGCCGAGGATCTCTTTGGCGAAGATATAGTACAATTCGAGTAAAGGAGTTTTATCATGGGAATAACAAGTAAGTTTAAGAATTTTAAGGCGACGCCAAAGGTTATCATCGCGATAATCGTTGCGCTCTTAATCATTGTCGGTGCTTATGCCGGTGTTAAGTTCGGTCTGCCTGCGTTACTGGGCAAGAATAGCAGCGGCAAGCTCGATATCGACAGATATGCAGAGCTTGATTGTACCGATGCCGCAGCTGACGCTTTTACCGAGGCACTTGGCAGCAGATTCCGTTGCACGGGTGAAGTTATCGCCGAGTTCCATCTTGTCATGAAAGACGATGAGTTCGTTCTGGAACTTGATCGTTCGGCGTTGGATACTGCACTCGATAATTTTGCCTACGACAATGCTGACGCGTTGCTCAAGTCACAGCTCGCTACTTCAGGTGTAGCAACTGACGAGGCTTCTTTGAATGAGTACGCTGTCTCTATCGGTTATGCGGACTGGCAGTCAGCTGTATGGGCTACGGCAGACTCTCTCACGTCCGGTGTTTTCCGTGATATGACAGAGGGTGATATTTATTACGAGGGTACTTACGAGATTTCAAAAGAAGCCGTTGCCTCTTATTTAAGTGCTGACGAGATCCTCTTTACGGGAAAGAGTGCTTCGGACGGCACCATCATCATCAAGCTTCCGTTTGATAAGACATCTCCTGAGTTCTTGTTTGACTATTTCAAACGAGGTGCTGAGCTTGATTTTTCAAAGGATTCAGTAAAGAATTCTGATGAACCAGGTGTGTCCGACGAGGATACGATGGAAGGAAAAGGCGGTTCTGCTTCAGGAAACGGTATCTCAGTAAACTTTATCCTTGAGACTGCTGAAACTACTGAAGAGACTGTTGAAACAACCGAGGCTCCGATAGAGACAACGGCTGCTCCCACACCTACACCCATTCCCTCTCCTACACCCGTTCCTGAAGTTGATGAGGAGTAAATAATATGACTGATTTGTGGCAGGCAAGTGAGCTGTTCCGTGTGATCGTTGTCTTTGCAGGAGGACTGTTAATCGCTTCTGTTATTTCGACGATTGTGAAGTTCAGACTCTTGGATTACAGAAACGAAAAGCATGTCTATTACTGTTCGGCTAATCCTTTTCACGGAAATGTCAGTAATTTTACCAAGAGGCTCTTTTCAGGACTGGCATTTGCCCTGCTCATCGCAGTCATATCCGGCTTGATAATAGTCAACACTTACCTGTCCGCGCTCTCGACTTAAGACAAAGGAGGATTCGACATGATATTGATAATAGGTCGCTCAGGTTCCGGCAAGGATCACCTGGCAAGAGAACTATCCAAGCATGGTCTTAAACAGGTCTTATCTTATACAACAAGACCTCCGAGAAGACCGGACGAGGATACTCATATATTCATCAAACCGGAAGAGTCTTGTAACTACAAGGACAAGATCGCCACGACAGAGATCGCGGGCTGTGAGTATTTTGCCACGAAACAGCAGATGATCGATAACGACGTCTATATCATCGATCCGCACGGTATGTATGAACTTATCGGAAATTGTCCTGACATCGCTTTCACGATCGTATATATCGATGCGGATATCAGGGATCGTTATAACAAAGCCTTAGACAGAGTCTCGCTTGATAACGAAGAGCTCAGGATGAAAGCTGCAAGTGTCTTTACGGAGCGTCAAGGTTCCGAATACAAGCAGTTTTCGGACTTCGAAGCTGTCTTACGTGATAAAAGTGAGCTTGCACGATTCAAAGCCGGACATCCGAATATCTCTGATGTCATAGTCAGTCACAATGACTATAGACCTGAAACTGCCAAGGCACTCGCAAGCAGACTCATTAACAACTGCGCGTGCCGTACCGCTTAAAGCATAGAATCATCAAGGAGGATCGTTCTTTATGGAAAACATGTTAAGTTATATCGCCCGATTATCACAAGCCAATCTATTATTGGGCCTTTTACTTGTTGTAGGCATATTCATCGTTCTTATCTGTATCGCAGCAGTTGACCGCAAGGTCGGATATGTGAAAAAGGAAGTGGAGCTTCTGCTTCAGCACGACGGCATAGAGATACCTCAGCCGGAACCCAGAAAAAAGAAGAAAGGTAAAACTTCAGAGCCTGCGGAGGATAATACGGAAAAATGAAAGCGATAGGACACCTTGCAACAGGTGCCGCTGTCGCTTTAGCAGCGGACACCACGATAAAGAACCTGGCTTATTCGTCAGGTTCTCTTGGCAATGCCGCTGCTACGCTGTCGGATCCGTCATTTTTTGATGCTCCTCATATATCCGGAGCAGCAGGAATCGCGATCTTTTCGGCGTTATATTTTTTAGGACTGTTACTGCCCGATTGTGATAATGCTGAGTCTTTTATTTCAAAGATCATCTATATCCCGGTCGGTCACAGGACATGGACACACAGTGTTTGGCCGATTCTATGCCTGTTTATCTTAGGCATATTCTGGCACCCGATAACAGGTCTTGCTTTCGGTATGCTCATCCATATATTTTTTGATGCGCTATCCGTATCAGGTATATGTTGGCTATACCCTTTGACCAAGTATCGTGACAACATTAAATCAGGTATCAAGCCTGACAAATACACGACCGGCTATGAGGACGTTTCGGCAGAAGAACTCGACAGAGAAGTTCCGCCAGGTTGGCACGCTGATGTTGAGACACACCACGTTAATCCCAATCACAGAGTCAAGCTATACAATACCAAGAAAAAAGGCTCTGTAATAGTTATCATCGCTATCGTGTGGATACTGGCACTCTTGTATTATTTGCTATCGGCAAGCGTGCTATGGCATCTATTTTGAATTGTCAGCCCCGGCAATCCTGTCGGGGTTTTATTTTCCGAAAAGGGGTTAAACAATGGCTTACAAACAGATTGCTCCGGGCGATCTGGTTTTTGTCGAAAACGAATATCTTAATCTGATATATTCTGATGCTTTTAATCATAAGCACTCGAATGTAGATAGACCATTCCTCGTACTCGGCAAGCACGAGAATTGTCCCCGGGTAATGATACTCGCTCCCGTGTCTTCCAAGTTGTATTACAACTATTGCAAGTTAGAGAAGCGAACATCATTAAAACTTGAAGAGCCTGCGTCTCCGTCCGTTGTTCTCGTGTCGAATAACGCTGTCCAGTCACGCAGTTTCTTTAACGGTGCCGTGTTACTCGACCAGAGCATAGCGGCTCCGCAGCATATCCTGACGCTGTACCGTACGGCATTTAAGGACTATACCATCTCTGCACCGAAAGAACCTTCCGAGCCTATCGTGGCTGCCGGAGATCCATCGGCAAAGAAAATAATGAAAAAGTACGCGGATTCGCTTAATGAGTGGAATAAGTGTACCAACACTTCCCTGTTCATGTCCAAGGTCAACATCAACTGGTTCGTGACCAACGGCAAGAACGCTGTCAGGCATCTTTCCAAACGGGGCAAGATGGATTATGACATCAATCTCTCGTTAGGTGTTGCCTTTGCGTATGCGAATCCTAAGCTCCTTGAATTCTGAGGGAGGATCTTTGTATGCGAAACATTCATCGTGAACTCACTGCTGCACCGGAATCCTATGTCTTTAATACCGGTTGTCCGCCAGCAATGTATAAGTCTCTTACTGCACTCACATTATCACGCCTCGAACAGATCTTGGACGGCTCCGAAGACTTTGTATCGGAAGAAGCCTGGCTTATCAGAAGAGACATAGTATCTCTCATGGAAACTCTGACCGCTACGACCGGCGCTCACCACTCACAGGTGTTCTTCGGAGGAGGTGTCGGGAATGGCTCAGATAAGCAAAAGGCTGGCTGATAGAGATCTGAAAGAAGTGAAACTGTCCGCGTAATATTACAAAATATTCCGAAAAATACCCTTTCTTCCCGAATAAGGTGATTTTTGTCTCCGATATTTGACTTCGGGAATTGGTGTTATAATATACTAAACAATCATGTAAGGAGAGGAGCTTCTGGAAAGCTCTTCTCTTTTTTTATGGATTCAAAATGTAACCAGCGTGTCAAATTGCTGTGTCTTATATCGCGCACAATCAAGATGTGCCTCCTGCAATTAAACTGAGGAGGATCTGATTATGCAGATACATTTTACAGATAATGGGGCACGGGCCATGATTAAAGGTGCTTTTCTTTATAAGTATGGAGAATATGCAGCCTTTAATACAGAGATTGCAGCTGCCGCATGGGATTGTTGGTGTAATGCCATCAGAACCGGCAGTTCTGCAAAAGAAGCAATTACCGAGTGTGTTGAGTGTATAAACCTCGACGCATTTTTACATAAGTAAGATTAAATAAGACTTTGATACGGCAGGAGGCACTTCTCATGTCAGCTAATGATTGGTATAAGCCGTCCCGGGAACTTACGCCTGAAGAGATGATGTCACCTTGGGTTGTGACAGATGTGTCTGAAGTCACACCGGACCGTGTCGAAGCATACTTTGCAGCATCCGGCAGGAAGTATTCAGGTGCATATCGTGATGTTACAGCTCTTGCTAAGGCGATCCGTGTTGCCTGGAGAGGACATCTCGTGGATCATTTTGTTCCGAACAAGAACGGTGCCGTTCTTTTGGATCATCTTATTGCCTTTGCCAATAAGAATGAAGGAGCAGTAAATTGCTTTGCCGCGCTTGCTCCGACGGCTCAGCCTAACTGCTTTTTATCCCGAATTAGTGATGTCCCGGTAATCGTTTACGGAGAGCGTTGCTTCGTGCTGGAAAACAATAAATGGGCTGACAAGAACGGTGTTGATACGTCAAAGTTAAATCCTCTTGCGGATTTTGCTTTGAAAAAGAAATATCCTGACGTGGCAGACGCTTACATTACGGCTCTGAATAAGTTATCGGATTTCCGTATCGTTGTCGCAATAGACAAAGCTCTTTATGACAAAGACTTCGGGATCGTTGACAGGATCGCCGGAGAAGGCTTGAGGCCTGTCGTTGTAAAAGCCGGTCCTTGCAGTGCCGGTGAAATGATGAATATTGCCGAACTTAAACGATACAGAGAAGTTTACAGATGCGAAGAGTTTTCTCTGCTGCCTGTCTGCATTGGAAAGAATAGGTCGATATTCATATCGGACAACAAAGAGTTATGTGAAGGCATGATCTTCTGCGGAAGCAAGGTCATTGCCGCAGGATGCGAGTGCAAAGGTGCTGCTGTTACGGTTGCACAGGACAAGATAAACGAAGTCGATCATGACCTCGTAATAAGACAATTCGTGCGTGTCGAGCGCACTGTGGGGTAAGGAATATATGGCTGTAACGAAACTCTGGCCGGTCAAGAGCAATATGGCGAATGTAGCTGCCTATGATATAAACCCGCTCAAGACCGCTTATGACGAGGTAGCAATGCCCCGTGGTGTGCCTGTTGCAGACAAGATGGTCGAGCTTGAAGATGCAAAGTTGATAGAAGGTATCAACTGTAATCCCAAGACGGCTATCAATGAGTTTATGGATGTAAAGAAGAAATTTGACAAGATGGACGGTGTGCTTGCTTATCACGGTTTTGTCTCCTTCCCCGACACTGACGGTCTTGATCCGGTCAATGTGCTCTCTGTTGCAAGAGAAATCGCCGAAGAGATGTGGGGCAGCCAGTTCCAGGTGCTTTTGGCCGTGCACACCAATACCAAGACTCTTCACTGCCATTTACTTGTCAACTCGGTGTCTTATGTTGATGGTCACAAGGCTGCACATAACGAAAAGAATTATTACAGACTCAAAAACATAGCAGATTTCATTTGCTACAAATATGACCTTACCGTACCGAAACAGAATGAAAGACCCCCAGTTGACTATCCGGGGCTCGAAGACATTCTTGTTAAGTGCAGAATGGCAAGTTTAGATGTCGAATCATTGAAAGAAAACCTTGCCAAACATGATATTAAGTATTGCGGAAAGAATTATGTCAGATTAAAGGATGGAAGATTTGTAAAACTGTCCCGTATAAAGAGAAGTCTCGAAGGCCTTTTTGATTTTGCTAAGGCGTCAGAGACAAAGGATAAGGGATTTGCAGCCCTCTCCCCTGTCGAATCAAAAAAAGACAGAAATCTCGAAGAGTTTACGGGACGTGGTGTTTAGTGTAACTCATTGATTGGAGGCTGATTATGGAAAAGAAAGGAATTGCCGAGACTATTTCCAATATTTCACGCGAAGCATCTCACATGACAAACCATCTTGGTCAGGAAGCGAGATCAGTGGGTAATGCTTTCGGCGGTGAAGAAGCCGGTGCCGCATTGAACGCTGCGGGTACCGGAACGGTCATGCTTTTAAGCGGCGTAGCACTCGGTCTCGGCGGATGGGCTAAGCACACTGACAAGAAGATATCAGAACAGTTCTACGGTAAGCTCGACGCTTATGGCGGACTCGGTGTTCCGATGGACGATGAGTGCAAGCCTCTTACCACGGTCAGTTTTTTCGGAAACGAGAAAGCTGATCTGCTGAAGGAAAAGCACAAGACATTGACATCTGCCGAAGTCATTACGAAACACATAGCGCACGCTAAAGATACGGCTGTTACAAGGTCATTTAAGGACGGGCTTTCGATCTGGGATACTTTCCTCTTCTCAAGACAACTTGTTAAGAACAGAGTTGCCTTTGGTATCCGGGGCAGTTATCCGCCGAGGATCGAACTCACTTTGAATCAGTTCAATGTGAACATGATGTCGCCCGACGATCTGTCCAAGCTCGTGAATAAGTTCAGGGAAAAAGGTGTTTACCTTACTGCTTCAGGTGCCAGCGACCGTGTAGGTCAGTTCAACCTGACAGGTTCGTCCCGTGGTCTGTCCGATGCTCTTGACGTATTGAACTCGGCACCTTTCAAGGATAACAAAGAACTGAACTCCCTGAGAAGGAAACTGAAAAATGTCCTGCTTGATGATAAACAGTTCAGCTGTATGGCTCCTGCTCTGTCAGTACCGTCTTCGGTATTTACCGCAAAGGGTATGTCTCCCGAAGAAGTTTCAAGACTGACCGCGTTTCTGGAAGAACACAACCTTTGCGTAAAACTTGACAGACAGAGATTGGATGACTTCACTGCCGATGGCCGTGAAGCCTTTATCAAGGAGGTATGCAACCCGGCTTCTGAACGCACTGGCAATCTTGAGATTGTCGGCGACAACGACAGCATAACATCTGCGATCGGTGCCATGCGTCCTGACAGCTTAAATCCGGGCAATGCCAAATTTGCCGAGTTCGAAGGGTTAAGGCAATGTTTAGAAGGACATCTCAAGGGTGAAGAAATGACTGAGTTTACCCGTGATTTCCTGTCCTTAAAACGTGAGCTCAAAGGTTTCGATTCCATAGCTTTCCGGTTTCACAAAGGCAGATGTATCGTTCAGACCGATCACGGTTTGGAAGACATTATCCAGGTGCTTATGGCTGCAAACAGAGTCCCTGACAGCTGGAATAAAGGTCTTAAAAAGCAGTTGAGTGAATGGGCAAAGGATAATGCTCTGGATGACAGATACAGTGCATCGTTCGTCTATGGCGAGAAACAAGGCGCTGCCAATGTCCAGAGAACTCTTTATACCCGTGTTACTTCGGAGGAGCTCGCTTCAGAAGCGGCAGTACAGAAAGGCGGTTATTTGTTCTGGGATAAGGATGAGGACGGCGTTGACCACTGCATGATTACTTATCTGAGAGGCGAAGAGGTCAATAAAGTTGCGGCAGACGGTACCCGTGCCTATCAGGAAAAGTCACTTGAGCTTCTCGGTGATATCGGCAGGAACATACAGGCTCCTGCTGCCGTACAGCCGTCTGCTGATGCCCAGAAGATGATCCTTGAAGTGGCAGAAGAATTCAGACAGTCCAATCCCGAGCTCAAAATGACTGAAGCACTGGAAAAGGCCCGTCAGTTTGTTGCAGAACAACTTCACTTGCAAGCATAAGGAGGTATGACTCATGCCTAAAGGAATAGTCAGACGAGTCTGTGGCGTAGATATCGAGGTTTACGGCGAGAACGTCGATAAACTCAAATTCGCCCAGACTATTTATCAGGACTACATCAAGAGCCATTACAGTGCTCTGACAAAAGACTCGCTCAAAAAGCCGCCCTTTGTAACTAAACCGGGTAACGATTCGACTAAGCAAACCTTCCTGGTATTCGTTCCGAGCGAAAAAGAAGGCGATTACTTAAAGGCTCTACATAAGTACGGTGCCGCTTCTTTAATGTGGCCCGGCTTTGACACAAACGATGCTACCATGTTCCTTGTTGACGAGGCTGATGTGGCAGAGCGTGCCGCGAAGAGTGTCGGACTTGCTTTGACCACGGACGATTATGTCACAGTAATATTTGTGGATGCAGGCTTGCCTGAGCCTTCTGAAGATCCGCAGCTCATGGATGGGCGAGGTGTGGGAGAGATGCTGGTCTTCGCAGTGGGTTTTGCAGGGTTCTTGAAAGACAATGACCTTGAGCTGATCGATGAGTTGCAGCTGGAATCCGAACTCATCCCTATTCCCCCGGAAGAATTCAAGAAGTACAAAGAACACTGTCAGGAAGCTCTCGCTTTTGCAGGCTTGTGGAGCAACGATGTTCTGAGAGGAGGCCAGAGTAATGCAGAATAACAAACGCAGAAAAGCGTATATCAAGTTTGCTCTGTTCCTGGCACCTTTTATTTTTATGTTGGGTTTCGGCTTAGGGCAGGATCTGGAATACAATGGCATTTTCGGTACCATCTTCTCTCCTTCCCTTGAGATCTACCTGAACGATCTGTGGCCGTCTTTCAAATGGGCTTTTATCGTACTGCTCGTTTATGCAGCCGTGATGTTCGTAGTAGTATCCCTCGTATCAAATGCAAGGCCGGGCGAAGAACACGGTACCGCCGATTGGGGCGATGTCGAAAAACTCGACCAGCATTACAGAAACCAGAAAGACATTATCACTACGAACCGTTACGGCGATGAGATAAAGATAGAAGGAGCAAACTACAACAAGATACTGTCCAAGAACTTTGCTCTCTCTTACGACAACAAGGCGATCAACAGAAACTCCAATGTTATCGTTCTCGGTGCTCCCGGTACAGGTAAGACGACAGGTTATGCGTGGCCCCAACTTCTTAATGCCGGTTGTACGATAATTGACGTCGATCCTAAAGGTGAGCATCTTGATACGGTCGGAAACAGGCTGAAAGAATTAGGCTATGACATTACCGTACTCAATCTTACCAAGTTTGATGAATCGGATGGTTATAACCCGTTCCAGTATATCCGTGAAGAAGAGTATCAGAGAGACATTGAAAACCTTGTTGATGCTATCTTTTCTGCTACTGACAACGGTTCGCAGGCCAAGCAGGATGCGTTCTGGGAAAATTCGGCTAAGGCAGTTCTCCTTGCGATAATGTACTATGTCTATTTCGAATATCCGAAGGCATCACAGAACTTTGCAGCGGTAATGGAGATCAAGCGTAAGGCTTGTGTCGTTACCGGTTCGCCTATGCAGGCTTCGGCTCCGACAGAAGCAGATCCGATATTTGATGCTCTGAAGGAAAAGAACCCTGACCACATTGCCGTAAGGTATTGGAAGGAATATGCGTCAGGTTCGTCCAATGTTAAGAAGGACGTCGCCTCGACACTGAACTCGAAATTGTCTTCGTTTAATAACGACGGACTCATAAGACTGACGCGTTTCGACGACATGGACATCGGTACTTTGGGCGACAGAAAGAGAGCGGTGTTCCTTGTAGTATCTGATACGGATACATCATTGAACTTTATCGTCTCAATCTTCTATTCACAGCTGTTCAATACACTGTTCACGGTCGCAGACAAGATTTACAGAGGCCCTCTCCCCGTCCACGTCGAGATCCTCATGGACGAGTTCTTCAACATCAAACTGCCGGATAACTTCCTGCACGTTTTGACATCAATGCGTTCAAGAAACGTCTCGGCTTCTATCATCATTCAGTCGTTGGCACAGCTCAAGTCGCTGTATAAACAGGAAGAATGGAACATCGCCATTGAAGGCTGCGATACCCTGATGTCCTTGGGTGTCAGCGGTATGGACTCTGCCAAATATATCTCTGAGCTCTTGGGTTCTTATACTCTTGATACGAAGAATAATTCACAAAGCAAAGGCAGACAGGGTTCTACTTCCGAGTCTGAACAGAGGATAAAGAGAGAGCTTCTGGATCCGTCTGAGATATTGCACTTGAAAAATGACAGAGTCATTATCGTCATCCGCGGTGAGAATCCCATCAATGACGAGAAGACCAACATATTTACGGACAGTTCTTGGGAACCGCTTCTTAAATATACGGCATTCGACAAGAAGACCGGAAAGAAATATGTTAATGCCAAACGTCAGGTAGTTACCGAGTTTGATGAAGATGAGTGTCAGCTGCTCGACGATGTTGAGATAGGAAAGCTCGAATCGACTTACTACTTTGTATCTCAGTCCGAGCTTGACCTGGTGAACTTTTCACCGAAGAAAAAGCGTAAAAAGGCGGCATAAGTCCTTTTTATATATGAGCCCCACGGTCGCCGCGGGGCTTTATTTTTGCGGCGATAAATCAGTCATTCAGGACTTAAAAGGAGGTCTAATTATGAATGAATTAGCTTTAGTAACATTAGGTGTAAAATTGCTCGGTACAGGTTATCGTATGCAGTTGGCTGCGGACTTCAATACGATGGCAACGAACTTCGCAAGTGTTGTTGCGACGGTTCTTTCTTCTATCGGAGTCATCCTCTGTCTGTGGGGCGGTTTCAACTTCGCTATGTCCTTGGAGGCGCGTGATAACAACCAGAGGATCCAGGGTGCTATCACATTCTTCTCAGGTATCCTCTTGCTCGTTCTCCCCCAGATCGTCAACTATATCTCCGGTACCGACACCGGAATCTCATCCGATGTAAATTTCGGCGGTTGATATGCCGCTGCCAAGGCCCCGTCTGTGTTTTGCAGGCGGGGCTTAATCTTGTCAGAAAGGAGAATGATAAATGCACAACTTGTTGGGAATAAAAATCTTGGGCGCATCGACCTTCGGACTTCTCGATTTTATCAGGGGCTTGATGGACATAATCTGGATGATACTTCAGCTCATCTGGTCTATCGTTGCTGCTCTGATCGGATTGGGACAGTTGACACCTGGTGACATCATCGAATCGGCACATACGATCTCAGCGGGTATAACAGGCTGGATATCAGGGATCCTGCTTATGAGTCCTTTTTCCAGTGAGATATTAAATGCACCTGGTGTTGAGAACGCATCAAGTGAAGATGGTGCTTACTGGGGTATTATTACCGCTTTTACAAGAACAGGTGCAGGATCTATTCCCGTATTATGTATCGAGGCCGGTCTTGCGTTGACAATGATCGTATTTTTTTATGGGTTTGCTGAAAGTACAGTCCAGCTCGAAAAGACCAATATCCAGCTCATATTTTCAAGAATACTGAGGTGGGTTATCGCAGTTGGTCTTGTGTCCACTTCGTACTTGCTCTTTTCGTATCTGTTCAGGGCTTTTAGAAGCCTGTATTCACTTGCTGGTGGTGTGGATCCGTATTCCAGCTCGTCTGTCTTTTATGACGGCTCTCTCGGTATCATCGGGTGGTTTAAGGACCAGCTAATAAAGATAAGACCATCAACATCCTGGTACAAGGATACTACCGAGCCTATTTGGCACTTCGAAGATTTTATTTCTATGGATCCTTCACAAAGTGTAGATGTCAGTTCTGTTGCAGCAGGAGCATCCCCGTTCCGCTTGCAAAATGGTCCTATCGGTTTTCTGATCCTCTTATTTGGTCTTATCAAGGTCTTTAAGAAGGCCATTAAGTTTGTTGTCGAACAATTTACTGCTTTTGCAAGATTGCTCGTGTATTTTGTATGTGCTCCCTTGGGCCTTGCCATGTATGCGGCTCCCGAAACACAGCAAAAGGCAAATTCTTTCATGAGACAGTTCGCCGGTGCAACACTGACCAATCTTTTTAAGGTGTTTGCCATTGCTCTTGCCACTGTCCTTGTAACGACAATTACGATCAATGTTGGTTGGTTGACAGGAGATGGCTCCGCCGGGACTTACTGCATACTTGATGTAATGGGTATTGCAAATGACCTGTTAAAAGGCGCTGTCTACGCTGGTTCGACAAGCACTTTTGATGCTGCTTCTCTGCAAGATCTCGCTTTTCTGGTCACTTCAGGCGGTCTTTTGACATATCACCTTTATTTTGACCTTATAGGAAAAGCCTCAGAGGTAGCAGAGCGTTTCGCTCAGGAAGTTATGAATTAAGGAGGAAATGTCATGCACACACAATTTAACAAGGATATTTCCGACTATAAGGAAAATTTCTGGAAGGGACTTACTCTTCGCCAGACCATATTCGGTGCTCTGGCCATATTGTCGTTTGTCCTGTTCCGAATCGTATTAACTATCTGGTTTGAAGGCTTTCTCTTAAACGTCTTCGGTTTCGGACTTGCATTTATCTTTGCGTTTCTCGGTTTCTTTAAGAAGGACCGCCTTACGGCAGAGGAATTTGCTTTGATATTCATGCGTTACCGTAAAACTCCGAAGGTGCTTAACTGTGCCAACAAACCCATCGACATTATTGCTCCGCAGAAAGACATTCCTGCCGGTGAAAAAGAAGTCGAAAAATCCAAAAATCACGGAAAGGAGAAGAAATAATGGGTTTATTTAGCCGATTTTTCAACCTGAAAAAGTCCCTTTATAAAGTGCCGGGCTCTGTTCAGGATACTATTGATATTGAAACGATCAACCTTGACACAGGTATCTTTTACCATGGCAAGAATGTTTACAGCAAGCAGTTTGAGTTCACTGATGTGAATTACGAGGTCGTATCAGAACAGGATAAGGAAGACATCGTCGCTAAATGGTGCCAGCTCATTAACTCCTTTGCGGCAGGCGGAGAGTTCAAGATAACGATGAACAACCGCAAGGTCGATGAAAACACTTTGCAGAGGTCAGCGTTCCTTGAGCTGAAAGGCGATCAGAATGACATCTACCGTACGGAACTCAATGAAAACCTTCGTGAGAAACTTGCTGCGTGCAATAATATCGACACTCAGCTCGTGTTCACTCTTAGAGTCACAGCGAGAGATTTTACTGATGCCAAGGCTCAGTTTGAGCAGATGGAGAAGTCAACCAGAGTCAAGCTCAATGAGATTGGTTCTGACTTTATTCCTCTCTCTGCCGTTGAGCGACTCCGTGTCCTGTTCAATATTTACAGGAATGGTGAAGAAGACTTTTTCGACTTTGATCCGCATAAGGGATTTTACCTCCACAATTTTAAGGACTATATCTGTCCTGACACCATCGAGGTCTTCCCTGACCATCTTAAGCTCGGCAATAAGTATGTACGTACGCTTTTCCTGAAGGATTATGCCAGCACTGTCAACGATAACGTCTTACACAACACATTGAATCTGCCTAAGACTGCTTGCATGTCATTGGATATCAAGGTAATGGATCCTGCACAGGCTAAAGACCTGTTGGAGCGTCACCTGTTCAATGTATCCGGTGATATTACCAAGTGGCAGAATTCACAGAATAAGCACGATAATTATACTGCCGAGATCCCTTATGACCTCAAGCAGCCCCGTGCTGAAGCAGAGGCACAGCTTGCAGACCTTGTCGAGCATGACCAGAACCTTTGTTATACTTGGGTTTCCATTATGCTCATGGCCGATTCGTTGGAAGAACTCGATGCCGATACGGAAATGGTAAAGAATAACGGAAAGAAGAATAACATTCAGCTTATCACTCCCTTGCGTTATCAGATCGAGGCACTTAACACAGCAATCCCCGTCGGAGTCAATCTGCATCTGATGAGCAGGCTCCTCATGACGATCTGTGTCGCTACATTGATGCCGTTCAGGACACAGAATATCCTGCACACGCATGGTGTTTACTACGGTATCAACCCGCTGTCCAAGAAACTCCTTACAGTTAACAGGGACAATCTCATCAACCAGAACTCATTCGTCCTCGGCGCTCCCGGTTCGGGCAAGTCGTTCATTACCAAGGCCGAGATCATGTTCCTGGTACTTCGTGGTGATACTGATGTCATCATCATCGATCCGGAGGAAGAGTACGGTTCTCTTGTAAAGGCAATGGGCGGAGAACTTATTCTCCTTGATGCAGCACGGGATGTGCACATTAACGCACTCGACCTGACGGCGGAATATTCTGAAGAGGAATCCAATCCTATCGCGGTCAAAGTTGACTTCGTTATGTCGCTTATATCCCGTATCCAAAACGGTAAACTCCTCCCGGAAGAGCGATCGATCATCGACCGTTGCCTGACTAAGGTTTACAAGCCGTATATCAAAGGCGGCTGTCAAGGCACTCCTCCGACACTCGTTGACTTCAAGCACGAGTTGGAAAATCAGAAAGATCCTGTTGCCAAAAGACTTGCCGTTGCCATCGAGTATTTCGTTAGCGGTTCAGCGAACCTCTTTGCAGAGCAGAGCAATGTTAACATCAACTCTCCTCTTGTGTGCTATGACATCCTGAATCTCGGTTCACAGCTCAAGCCTTTGGCAATGCTCGTCACCCTGGATGCTATCTTTAACCGCATGGCAAAGAACAGAAAGGTCGGTCGTAAGACTGCTATCTTTATCGACGAGATCTATCTTTTGTTCCAGGATCCCAATTCTGAAGAGTATCTCAAGACACTCTGGAAGCGTTGCCGAAAATACGGTGCGAGAATGACAGGTATTACTCAGAACATTGAAGACCTTTTGGGTTCTGATGCAGCAAGAAAAATGCTCAACACATCAGAGTTTCTTATCCTTTTGTCTCAGAATGGTACAGACAGAGAAGAACTTGCCAAACTTCTTAATATCCCGCCTGTTCAGATGCCTTTCATCTCAACCGGTCAGAGCGGTGAAGGTCTTCTTAAGGTCAGTAAGTCCATTGTGCCTTTCGAGAACAAGTTCAGAGAGGACACTCACATCTATAAGCTCCTGACGACCAAGATGACAGACCTCCACCCTGTCGATCTTACGCAGACAGATATGCCTGCCGCAAAAGAGGTCGCAGAACAGGAAGAAGTTTCCGAGACTTATGAAGGCCAGGCTGAGTCTGCATACGTTGAAACGCCTGAAAGCGTTCCTGAAGCGCCTGCTGATGAAAGCGACATTGTTACTGGTTCTGAGCAGGAGAGCGCTCCAGAGGGCTATTCTGAGCCTTCTGAGGCCATTGAAGACGACAGGCCGCCTCTTGCGCCTAATTCCCTGCTCAGAAGGGATTACAACTATTTTGAAGAAGGCGTTGCCGAGCCTGTTTCAGAAACGGCACCGTCTGATGTCGGCGGGACTGACGAGAACCTGTCAGTTAATGACATCTTAGGTGATACCTGATAATCAACTGATACAAGTACGAGCGGGGATCCTTCGGGGTTCCCGCTCTTTTCTTGTAAATACGATAAGGAGGAAGACGTTATGAGCATCGATTCGAGTCGTGCTTACAGAGAAGCATCTGTAAGAGTGCGTACAGTGGCAGAGGAACATGGCGTTTCTCTCTCAGACAGAGATGTCACAAAGGTTGTCCGTCACTACGGTATCCGAAAAAATGCGGGCGACTCTGTTTCTTCTGCCGGAACAGGTTCGGATGTATATTCCGAGACTAATTTGAACTCTAATTTTCGAGTCCTTTCGAATGATACAGACCTTATCCTTGAGCGAATCAAAAGAGATGCCGGAAACGGAGAGCTCCTCGCACGTTGCAGAGCTCAGGAGATCCGGACATTGAACACATCCACTCGATATGATGACATAGACAGATTACAACGCTTTGCGCGAATCCATAATAAGACAGAACTGACGTCTGCTCAGGCAGAAGCAATATTGAAATCCCATAAAGGGCTGATGGATAGATCCCCGGCTCAGATCAGTGATGCGATAACGAAGCATCAGGCCGGAAGTGTCCTTAAGGCCGGAGGTAAGAACGCTCTTCGCATTGCGACAGTAGTAACAGGCATTGTAAAAACGGCTAATGATGAGGAAGGCTCAGGAGTTGATACCAAAGGTACTTCCAGTGCCGCATCTGACGCAGCCAGAGAAAAGTATCGCGAAAAATCCAAGATAAGAAAAATCGAAGAAAAGCGTGCAGCGAAAAAGGCTGAAGCAAAAGAGCAGCTTGATAAGTTGAACGCCGAAAGCCAAGCACATTCGCCTAAGAGCACCGGCAGGACGGGCTCTGACAGTATTAAAAAGACACCTTCGCCCCGTCAGAATAAAGCCGTCGGGAAAAATGCCCGCAATGCAACTAATGTTACCAAGACAAGAAGCGTGTTCGGTGCCGAAGATGTCAAGGCTGTCCAGGAAGCCAGAGCTGCTCAGCAGACAAAGAATGTTCAAGCGTTACGCAGGAAAAGAACGGTAAAAAACCTTATCGGAAAGAGAAAGGCCAAGGAAAAGGCTGCCGAAGGTGCCAAAGAAGGCCTTAAGGCGGCATTGTCCAAGTTCGCCGAGGGTTCTTCCGCATCCTCGGCTTCATCTTCTCTGATCGCCGGTGCCAAGTTTGTTCTCATTGCCGTGATTGCCGTGGTTCTTATACAGGTTATTCTTGTCTGTGCGATCGCAATGTTTATCGTAGTTATCGTCAGCAACAACGGTCAGGGTGACTGGTACGATCCGCAGCTTTGTGCAAGGACAGACTTTGTCGAAGTAACGCAGGACTTGCAGCGTAAATATTATGATGATTGTCTCATGCTTGCCTACCGATACGGTGCCGATACTCCGACCTACGAAGATGTTGAGATCAACTGGGACGAAGTTTATGCGCTCTGGAGCGTGCTCGTTAAGTACAGATCCGGAAACAAGAACATGGAAAAGGTGTTCTCTTCCGGTTCAGGCAAGGCTACGGGTTATTCCGAAGGTGCTGCTGTCTTTGACCTTAAGTTCAACCCTACAATGATGTTCGACAGCAGTAATCAGGCGTATCTCCAGGACTTTTATCTGGCTTTCTATTCGATGTATTACGACATGAAAGCTCTTGACGATCACGGCAATCCCATAGTCATAAACATTGTCAATGATGAGAGGTATGTTCCGTACTATCCCAGCACAGACGGTAATCAGAAAGACTATAAATTCTTTAACAGTTCTAACGGTTATCCTCTTGTAGGTGAGATATCCAAGAAGGTCGAAAAGGACCTGATCTACCTAAATGCCGATGGAGAATGGTGCATTTCAGATGCGTACAAGGACCGTTGTTTCTTCGCTTTTGCTTCCACCAGAGGTTCCGGTACCGACGGTACTGCGGATGGATGCTTTAACAGAGGTCTTCCGAAAGTGAAGATAGTCTCCGAATCCGTTACGCAGACCTATACGCCCGATGCAGAAGATGTGGATGTAAAGGTCTGGTATTACCTGGACTGGGACGGTAACGGCAACTGTAAACCCACCACGGGTGCAGTTTATAATGCGTTTTCCGGTGATGACTGGTCCTATGATGTCTATAACGGCAATACCTGGGAAGGCACATGGTCGATCGACTATGTGCAGAAAGAGATCGACGGTGAGTTTTATGACGTATCTGGCGAAGAGGCAGATGATGCAGTAGATGCCACAGGCGGTTATATCTACTTTGGTTCGGACATCGTGAGTGAAATGCGTGAAGGATGCTCAATATGTAATGCCGGTTATACTTTCGGTGCTGCCATTGAGCATTATCATCACGGTTACTGGCTCTATGCCGGAACGATCTCGGAAACCAGACAGGATGATGATGTCGAAGTAGATATCACGGATACCCGTATGGTTCTGCCTAATCCGACTGCTGTTGACGGACTGGACGCTCTGCACGATGTCTATGACGAGCTCAAGTTCTATGATATCCGTACGGGCCCTTATAACCTTGCCGGCCATCACACGCTTTCGGGACAGAGAGTGATCGAAGCCGGGACAAAGGCAAAAAGTTCTGCCATCGCGGTCGTATTGAACCAGATATTTGACAGATCGGAAATGATGCCGTGGGATACGAAAGAATCCAGATGGAGCAGCGGTGCGCCATCGGACCTTTTTGCTTTTGGTCTTCCTGAAGCAAGCAGCGGTTCTCATGACTGCTATGGTTCCATCAGCAGTTCCTTGAACGGTATCAGGGCATCGATGCTCACCAACGGGTATTCCCTTCCGAACCAGAGTGCGCTCCATGCGGCAATAGACTCGGGTTCAGACGGAAAACTCGGATACTCCAACATTTATGAAATGATGCTCGCATCGGTCGATAATGCCCAGTACACATTCCCGTTCTATGTAACACGCAGCCGTTGGGATCCCGACGAGAGTTACAGACGCGGAGATATCATTGAAGATGATTCCGATGCTTATAATGTCCTGTCGTTCTCACGAGGCAAACAAAAGATCTCGTGGACTTCGACGACGTATCTGATGTATCGGTATCTTATCGCAGAACAGGAGCTGAGTTCTCCTGCTGCCTGCGGTGTCCTCGGTGCTCTGCAATTAGAGACCAGCTTCAGCACTTACGGTTACAAAGCGATCGATCCTGCCGATAACAACGGATGTTATGCCCTGGGACTTCTCCAGTGGAATGATGGTTCTACCGAGTGGCGTGCCGATCACACAAACCTTTACGAACAGGTATTGGCTAAGTGGTGTCTGGCTAACGGTTACAACTGGCAAAACGCCGGAGCTCAGCTTCGCTATCTTGACTTCTGCTTTGCAGGCGGAGGCGGGGCGACAGGAAATTATCCGGCAGGAATCCAGGGCTGCAAGAGCGTTGGCTCGCTGCCCTTCCCTTCCACGGTCAGTGATTCGGGTTATTACACCAACAGCAATATGCCGACATACTCGGCTGTTGACAGTGCCGCTTGTTACGAGGCTTGCTGGTATTGGGGAGTTAAGATCGAGATTGGCGTCGAACAGGTCGGCGGTACTTTCAATGACTCTATCTTCCGTTCAGGATACGGACCCGTTGAAAACGTGTTTGGCTTGGACGGTGGTGCTCATACGACCGGTGGTGTCAGCTATCACGAACCTGAGCCCAATATGGAAAAACAGCGAATGGTCGCTTCCCAGATGTTCTTGCGATACATCGCCGGTTCCGATCCGAACTATTGTCCCATCGTCGTACTTACCGAGTAAGGTGTAAGCCTGCTCTTTTATTCGAATGACAGAATTTGACGGAGAAAAACATTTATGGAACTTTCAGGCTTGGTTAATACCGGAGGGATAATCAAACGGGAAGAGTTTGACCGGTATATAATCGAACTCGGCCTCCTCCCTTCCGATGCCGTAAAACTCGAACAGGATGTCTCTGTTGAGCCTATACGGCAGGAATGGGATGACGAGGATCCCAAAAAAGATCTGACTTCGCTTTATCTGTTTAAGAAAGAGGCTGAAAAAATCCCGCTCCTCACGGCAGAAGAAGAACGGGCTCTTTCTTACAAGGTCCATCATGCCAAAGACAAATTTACCAGAATAGAGGCGAGAAATGCTCTCGTAGAGCATAACCTTTTGTTCTCTTTGTGGATGGCGAGAAAATTTGCAAGCAAAACTTCTGCTTCCTTCGGTATAGAAGATCTGATACAGGAATGTAATCAGGGGCTTATGTACGCTGCCGAGATCTATGATGGTTCTAAAGGTGTCAGGTTTTGTAACTATGCTTACTACTGTATCTATACATATATCACCCGTGCCGTCGCAGGAATCGGATTTGCATATAAGGTACCGCAGGCTTTTCCCGAGCGTTACAACCGTCTCAAGACAGCCGAAGCATTGGTTCAGTCCCGAAATAAAGGCGTGGCTTCCTTGACGGAGACCGTAAAAGAATATAACACGATGTTTCCGAATGAGAAGATCACCTTACAGTGCGCTCGGGAGACGATGAAACTGTATCCTTTTGCCTTGTCTTTGGAATCATCCGTGAGCGAGGAAGGGCCAAACAGACATGAGATCATGAAAGACCTTGTCGCAGATGAAGCTCCCACACCTGTTGACATAGCAGAGATCGAGGCAAGGAAAAAGTTTCTCTCTTCTGTCATGGACGCTGTGTTAAATGACCGCGAAAAAGCGTTTATTAAAGCGAAATATGGTCTGGATGATAATGCTGAAGAACAGATCCGTGCCATAGCGGAAAGGTTCGGGGTGTCTCCGCAGCGTGCAAGCAAGATATGTCAGGATGCCGAAGGCAAACTCGGCCGTGCTTTACGGAAACTGAACTTTCAGGATAATATGCTCGGCATTTGAAACTTTATATCGACCAAGTACCGTCGGAGGAAGTTATCCTCCGGCGGTCTTTTTTTATCGGAAATAATTCCATCTCCCTACATAGATAAATCAGGCAGATGTCTGACATGAAAAGACCTGCCAGTTACGACAGGTCTCTCCGGGGAAATTATTTATTTGCTAAAGCATAGCTCAATTCAAATGCGTCCGAGTTTGGAACACTTTTCCATATATTCTTCGAGCGCTCTTTCCAAGGCAGTCGTCTTATACTGTCCTGTTCTTTCGCAGTGATTTTCCAGCTGCTCATACAACTCATCCGAGATCCGTATAGTGATGGCTCTCTGTTTGACCTTTCCTTTTGTCTTTGTCATTACGGATACTCTTCCCTGTTATTATTTGAAGCGTTCTGCTTCTTGTCCCGATTATACATACCCTTTTCACTCCCCGCAACAATTTGCAGGCGTTGCAACACATTTCCGGTCAAGGCTATAACTATGTCCATTTATATTTTTGTTACAAAACTCCCAAATAAGGTGATTTTTACGCAAGTATTTGCATTTCGCGCAACTGTGTTATAATAGACTAAAATATTGTGCAGCAAGGAGTGGAACTTCTGGGTTCTGCTCCTTGTTTATTCGCGGAAAAGGAGATATTTCTTTTTATTCACATACTTCCCGGTCATAAAAATTGTTGCACAGCTTGCAACTTTTTGCAGTTTTGGTATTGATTTTTTCTCTGTATCGTTATATAATGACATTGAGGATAAGACCAAGACTGATGGAGGTATTTGACCATGATGAGTTTCGAAGAATTCAAAAGTAAAGCACTGAACGAGTTTAAGGATTTCCTTCCTGAGCCCTACTGCAACTACGAGATCGAAGTGCGCCCTGTCAACAAGTTGAACAGAACTCTTACAGGAATCTGCGTTATTTCAGAGTCCGCAAAAGGCGGTCCTTGCGTATATCTCGAAACAATGTTTGAAGTTTATCAGTATAACGGTTCATTTGACGAAACCATGCGTCATTTTGCCGACTGTATTGAAGAAGGATTTCAGCAGATCCCTACGGTGCCGAAGTTCGATCTTGCTTCCGTAGCGGACAAGGTTGTATTCAATGTAATCAATGCAAACTATAACGGTGAACTGCTTGCGAAGGCTCCTCACAGATTGTTCGGTGATCTTGCGGTCATCTATCGTGTCGCTGTCGAGGTAACGGATTCGAAATTTGCATCATTTGTAATTGACAATTCGTTGGCTAAACACCTTGGCGTTGATGAAAATGCTCTTTACGAACTGTCCCAGAAAAACACTCAGGGATTGTTCCCTGCCAAGATTATGCGCTTCGAAGACCACTTTGCCGAGGTAATGAGAAAACAGGGCGTGCCGGAAAATGTCGTCAAGGCACAGACGAAAGAGATGAAAGCTCACTCGGAGCGCAAGATGTTCACCGTAAGTGTTCGTGCTCAGCTTGGCGGCAATGCTCTTCTTTATGCCGATGTTCTCGGGAAAGTTGCGAAAAAACTCGGTTCTGACTGTTATATCATTCCGTCATCTGTCGAAGAAATCATTGTGCTTCCGGCCGAATTGCCTGTAAAACACTTGGCTTCCATGCTCGCCGATGTCAATGACCATGAGCTGAGACCTTCCGATATTCTCTCTTACAGCATCTATAAATATAGTCTTGCAGACGGATCGGTTAAGATTGCTGAGTCCGATGTGGCTTAGCCGGGATAAAGGGGTAACGAATATGGATATGACAGCCATCAATATCGAAACAATGACAGATACAGAAGTAACGGTTTTCCTTCTCAAGGTTATTGAGAGCGGACAATATGAAGACGGCTTCTTTGATGAACTTGCCGAAGATTTTGCTTAAGGAGTGATCCATGGACTACAACGACATTTTTGCGAAGAGACTCAAGGAAGCAATGGAGACTCGTTCTATGACTTCTGCCGAGCTTGCAAGAAAAGCTGATATCGATGAAGCGACTATCTCACGATACAGGCGAGGTGCGATCCTCCCACACAGAGGAACGCTCGGTAAGATCGCTGCGGCACTTGATGTGCTTCCCGGTTGGCTTGTCGGTGAAACGGATGTGTTCGAACCGAGCCTTCCTTTGAATCTCAGAGTTTCCAATGCCGAAGCAAGTCTGGTCAAGGGTTACAGGAAACTGGCCAGAGCGGACAAGCGACTTGTTGACGATTATGTGAAGTTTCTTATAAACAGGCATCCCGAATGAAAGGAGTTTCCTATGGATTCTTTAGAATGGGAAAACTTGAAGCAACAGGCTGAGAGGTCCGATGCGCCGTATAACTATCACGGCGGAGTAATCTGAGATCTCTCCCCGCCGCCCGTCGGGTAAAACGGGTAGATTGAATAAGGAGTTCTTATATCATGGCAGACACGGAAAAGAAGCAGTGGCTCATTCAGATCACTAACAGCGAAGAGTGTGAATACATTTCAGGCAGCTTTGTTATCAGGGCGACCGCCCAAGAAGCTCAGGACTTCTGTCTTGCACAGGCAAGAGAACTGGCTATGAAGTATGTCAAGGACGGTTCAAGGCTCTTTGGCGAGCCGTGTATTCATCAGGCAAAAGAACACGAAATCTCATGCGTTGTTCAGTTCAGGACCTTTCATTGTGCCGTTATCGCAACCGATGTCGCAAAGATCTTTAGTCGAACCGTGATAGAAGACAAGGGGCTTGAAAAATATATCGACAGAGTAACACGGGAGTACGGCGAAGCATCATTATTAGGCCGTTCCTGACAGATAACGAAGATAAGACCATACCAAGACCAATATCGGAGGTAATTTTATGACAAAATGGCTTTTTATGGCATCGAATAATGAAGGCGCAGAGAATGTCTGGGATCTTCATATTATTGAATGTGATTATGACAAGGCGCTTGAATACTGTATGGCGAAGGCCAAGAAGTATATTGCCGAAGAAGAACCTGACGAGGCACCGGAGGATAACGAATTTTATCCTTTGGATAGAGGCGGCTTTTACATCCAGTATTCTGACCATCATGTTGCTTTCTTTGTCGTTCAGTTCGAAGAGATCGCGGGAGTCTCAACTGTTTCCGGTCGTCCTGTGCAGGATGTGATCGACGAGGCCGAGACGGAATATCAGAATTGGCTCGCTGAAAACGGCGCTGATGAAGATGACGAGTCCGCATAAGGAGAGACAGATGAGCATGACATTATACAGAGCAGCTATATATTGCGATAGTGTTCTCTGTCCCGGCGACTGCGATATCTGTCAGGCCAGAGACGAACAAAATGACGAGGAGGACGACGAATGATCGGTACAGGTTCTTTCTATACTCTGAGTTGGTTCAACACGAGAGACAAGCATATTGAAAGCATTGCAAGACAGACCGAACAGGAAGTCGTCGAAGCAATGAGGAACTATATATTGTGTATCCCTTCCGTTGTCAGCAGTCTCATTGACTATCCGTGGACCGAGTCTATCGTTTTCGCAAACAACGATCACAACGGTTATGCAAAGCAGGAAGACGGTACAGAGTGGTTTTTCGTTACCAGCTGTTACAGGCTCAATATCGGGAGGGCTGCATGATTACTACACGCGAAGAATGGACAAGGATCAGTAATAACTGGGAAAGGATCGTCGAAGTTTTTAATGCGAAAGTTCCCGATTCCAATGATACAAAGAACGGAGCAACGCCCGACGATGTCGCAAGACACCTTACGGAGCTTCTCGGATTCGATACGCTTAAAGAGACGCTTGCTGTTGTCTGCGAGGCAAAGAAGCATGACGGGCGCATCTACAACGAGAATAGAACATATCTCCGCCCTTCCCTGCCGAGCTCGGTCGTATCTGACCTTGCAGAAGATGAAATGGTAATCGTCAAGGCGAGGTTGGGACATCTTGATGATATCCACCCGACACACATCAACCAGACGATCAGTGCTCTGAAGAAATTCGAAGAGATAACAAGAAGCATCAGATAGAGGAGAATTATGAAGCATACAGGAGCAAAGCCTTTTTCGCTCAGCAATGACTGTGTAAGGTTCCGCTTTGTCAATTTGGATACGCAAGAAATTGTCCTTGTGCATCTTCCTCTGAGCGCGTATTACTGTGAGGATCAGGAAAAGTGGAAGATCGGAGAGCTCCTCTTGGACGCTGAAAAGAAGATGCTCGGTGATGATGAGCAGGGCTCACTGAGATTTTTGGATCTTGACCGGTATCTGGAATGGACTTCTCCTACCAAGGTCCTCAAAACGAGGTTTCTTACCATAGGCACGGTCAAGAAAAGCAGGAAGTTTCCTCACAATATCAAGGTCGAAGTGAAAAGAGTTCCTGAAAAGAATTGACACAACACCCCGGCACAACACTTTACTAAGCCCGAAACTGCTGTGTTTATTGACTTTGACGGCTATAACACAACTTCGGACACACACAACTTGTGCCACAATTTTGTGTCCGTCAAGGAGGTTTTTATGAGTATTGATAACCAGCTTTCTTTGCGGGATATGTTGCTTTCAGAGGCTCCGCAGGAGCAAGAGAGACAGATGAAGGAGAAGCCCGCATGAGTTCACTTGTTTCTCATCCGTGTGTCAGTTGCAGATACATCAAGGTCTGTGGCGACAAGAACAGAACAGAACCTTGCAGCGACAGACAGATCGTCGGCAGAAAGGTCAAAGGTCATGGCGGCTCGTATTTCCTGTACGAGATCGCCGACAGCAACATGAAGTGCGTCGGCGGAGCTGACACTGTCGAAGATGCCGCTGCCATTGTCAGGCGCTGCAAGGACGGAGACCGTGTTCACGGTATCACACAGGATTACACAGTATTCCGTCTCAACCGCGTTACGGGAGAAAGAATAGAGAGGATCTAAGAATTATGAATGACAGATTCAGTTTTGGTGTCAGAGTGCCGGGACCGGTACGTCTGCCTCATGTACCAAGATAACTATAAAGGAGTTTTTTATGGAAAAGAATGATTATTACTGTCTTGTTGGAGGGATCAGTGATATTTCTGCCGCAGAGCCGATATTGAAGGATATTTCTTCACTTTTAGGCCATGCTTGTGCTTACGAGATAAGAGACAACGAGTTCGGAGGCAAAGATCTGTTTGTAAAGTTTAATGATGAAAGAGAGCAGAACAGGATAACAAGTAGTTCTATCCTGATCGACCATTTGTACCGTGGACGAGGTGGAGTGTAATGATACCGAGAAAATATAAAGCAGATGAACTTGTCGGAAGAAAATGCAGACCTGTCCACCCTATCAAGAATGGTGGTGGCATGGTCATAACGCCTGACACTGTCTGTACGATCAGGTCAGCTCATTACGGAGTAGAAGTGGCAACCGAGAAGTGTTCCTGCTGCGGTATGTATGCGATCATATCCCGCATACCGCGTAAGGAACTGGAATTGATCGACTAAGAGGTTTTTATGGGCGTAAATCGTATGACCGGAACGCCGTGGCACCTGGAGACTCTGCGGAAGAATGATGATCGCCGTCATAAGACTAAGTGTGTTTTCTTTTGTAAAGAACGCTGCTTTTATCTTTGCGAACAATGCAGAGGCAGTGCTCACTGCGATTATTACCGGGAAAAAGAGTCTGAAGATGATGATAAAGACAAGTCCCGGCTCGGATTCATAGGCAAACCGAGACGTAAGGCACGGATTCCTAAGCCCGGTCTTACGCACCCTGCAAATCAGGTCTTTTCAGTCGGCCAAAAGATAGAGTTCAGAGAGTCTAATGCCGGCTATTCCAAGAGATATAAGTATAAGACCGGGATCATCAAAGAAGTAAAAGGCTCTGTCCTGAAGATCGAGTGCGAAGGAAGATCCGGCAAGAAAATCGTTCGCTCTTTCCCTTACCCCGATTGCATGAGATATATCCGCTAAAAAAATTTGAACTGTCAGAGTACCGGGACCGGTGCGTCTGCTCCATATACCGAGATAACTAACGCTGAAAGGGGACCAAGTCCTCTTTCCTACGTTTTTGACCAAGAATTTATGGCTTTGTTCTTTGGAACAGGGCCTTTTTTATTTTGCGAGGAAATGTCGATGGATAATAACTTCGAAATGAAAGCTCTGCTTTCCGCCTTGATGACGAGTGCGCCTGCCGAAGAGACAAGTCTGTTGTCTGACCAGGAAATGATGGTATTATTGAGGCGCAACCCAGAGATCGCCCACAGGTTAATCGCTATGACTAACATGAAAGCGAAACAACTGTATGTCGATTCCAGGCACACCCAGAAAATATCTGTGCTCAGAACCAAGGACAGATACCGCAACGGACACTGGACGACTTATGTATATGTCAACGGTAAGAGAAAGAAGGTGGAAAAGGCTACCGAAGACAAATTATACGATTTTCTATTCGACTTCTACCACGGACAGGAGAACAGGAACAAGACTTACGAAGAAGTTTTTGAACTGTTTATCAAGTCCAAGCGTGAATTCGGTAGGTCTGAACTGACTATAAAGGACTATCAGCGTTATCACGGATTCCTGGATAAGAACATCAAGAAGAAAGATATTGCTCTTATTACGGAAGATGAGATAAGAAAATGGTTCGTCATGGACTTCCTTACGAGGAACCCGAAAAAGGAAGGCATGAAAAAGATGCTCCAACAGGTTCAGGCCGTATTCTCTTTCGGAATGGAGCAAGGTTATTGCTTTTCCAATCCTGCCAAGAGGATATATGCCAGGGACTATTTCAAGTTCTGTGATCTGTCCACCAGGTCAAATGAGGAAAGGTCATTTTCCTCCGAGGACATAGACAAACTCAGGACTTACTGTCTCGGCGACCGGAAGAACCCTCACGCAGCCATGATGCTCGTGGCCATGGAGACCGGTATGCGTGTCGGAGAGCTCGCAGCTTTGAAACACGAGGACATAGAAGACGGCTTTATCCATGTTCACCGTCAGCAAGTCATACAATTTGACTCTGAAGACGATACCAAGCGTCATTGGATAGATGTCGAATATACCAAGAATGAGAGAACCAATCCGAAAGGCGGAAGACTGGTTCCGATAACCGACAGGTGCCAGAGCGCTCTTAACATTGCTCTGGAGCTCCCGGGCGAATCGGAATATGTCTTTCATCACCCTGACGGCCGGGCCGTGCTCAAGGACTCGTATCTGTACTATCTCAGACGCAGATGCAAAGCACTGGGCATAAAGATCTCACACAATCACGCTTTCCGAGTGACTTACAATGCCAAGTTGATCGAGGCGGGTGTGGACGGCAACGAAAGGTGTCTCGTTCTCGGACATTCAATGCAGACTAACGAGAGGCATTATTCATTCAGCGATAGGAGAAAAGCGGAAGATGTCAGGAATAAACTTAACGAGCTGGAAATGGCATAAAGAAAACATTTGTGCTTTTTCAGGCTTGGTCTTATCTCCTTCACTCATCTTCACTCGATCCCGAATGATGAACAAAGGGCCCGGGAATAACCCGAACCCCTTGTAAATACTGGTGATCGTGGGGGGATTCGAACCCCCGGCCTACTGCTTAGGAGGCGGTCGCTCTATCCAGCTGAGCTACACAATCAGATTTTTTGGCTGTCCGAGATTATATCACAAACCCGGAATGCAATAAAGACAGGTTTCGGCAAGCATAACGACCAGCGATATCAGTACAAGATAGAACGGGAGGCCGTCGATATACTTGGATTTTGAGACGAAGATAAGGCGCCTTCTGATTACCGATAAAAGACCTGTCATGATGATATCGGTTGCTACTATGAATGTGTTGGCAATGATCAAGTGTGTGATCTTCGGGATGCCCGGATGAACAAGGAAAAGCAGCGAGATGAAAGCAGCTGCAATGGAAACTTCGCTTATGAAATATCGAAGTCCGAAGATGGATCTTCTGAAGTTATGCTTCGCCGTATATATGGCAACCGAACCGAACAGCAGGGCTAACACTTCGGCAACAGGGATCGTCATGACCCTGAACCAGTCAGGTTCAACAATGATCTTAAGCACATAAAGGATTACCGTGCAGATCATGCAGATAACGGCAAACTCTCCCCTGGCGCTTAAGAATCTTCTGAGTTCGGAGATATCCGCAACGGGGATATCCCAGAATTCAGTGAGTTTCTTTGATGTAGCGCATCTCGGAGTTCCCGTGATCCTTGATAATGCCCAGCTCATTACTATAAGGAACATAACTGCAGCAAGGAGCGATACGAACAGATATCTCTTTTCGAAAACGAAGGATAGCATGGTGCCGAAAAGCGAACAGGCAAGGGCAATCCCGTAAGGAAGCATGACCTCCGAACCGAAGGCCGGCTTAGTGTAGTTGTCGTTGTCGTCTTCCTTAAATCTTGCAACCGACATGATTCCTATCGCCATTGGTATGAAGCCTACGGCCGAATAAGGCGTACAGAGGCCGAATCTGTATGAGAATTCACCTGCTGCTATAAACAGTGCCATTACAAACGCAAATGAAAGCACTGAGAGATTACGCGGCATGAATAATCTTAAAGTAAGAGACCATATGAGAATACATACCAGAGAACAGGCTACGGGCCACCAGATCGCATTGCCCGAGATCATGAACTCCAAACATAGCGATACCATCGAATAGCCCAAAAGAAGAGAGCTTCTCGTACTGAGGTATCTTGCAGGCCTGATATGGACTGCGCTTACCTTGTCATCGATCTTTCTTCTCGTCTGTTCGTTATCGAAAGGCGAATCGTATTTCTCGGTAAATAATCCCATCTGATCACACCTTCCAGTTCAGATATTCCTTGAGGAATTTGTAGCAGGTATTGCATGCCTTGACGACCATTCTCGTCTCATCGTATGCATTAGGTACAGGCTCGACAAGGGATGCTATCTCTGACATAGGAATGTCATCGATACTGTCCGTGATTACCTGATCGTCAGTGTTGCCACTTGAATTAAGGCCGTCTTCACTTGCATCGTAATCAATGGTATTTACATCCTTCCCGTCGCTGTTGCTGTAACGGTTCTTGTTTTCATAAGGATTCTCTTCAAGAGTCCTGCCAGTGATATTGGCTTCGATCTGTCTTACTCCGATGAAGCCGATGGCAACTTTCTCTTCGTTATAAACCGTATAGATCTCAGGTGTCTCCTCGAACGAGAAAACGACATGATCGTCTTCGTTAAGAAGCTCAAGACCGTAAGCATTGTCCTGATAGAGATGGAATAGGATCATGTTAAGGCCGTTCATGTAGGCTGTCTTGTCATAGCCTACCTGTGAATAACTGATGCACTCTTTGGCAAGATCTACAAAAGGCCTTATATCGCATGTTACGCCATCAACGATATCCGTCGTACCGTTGGACTTCATTGCAAGACGGTCAGGGTCCTGGCACTCAAGCAGAGCGTGACAGAGATTATAGGACTGCGTAGCCCAGTCAAGACCGGATATCTCATAAGCACCTCTTAAGGAAGCTTCACTTCTGTCCTTGTTGGTCCTGTCAGTACAGAATGCATCCCACTTTATCTTGGTGATCATTCCGTTCTGCACTTCCATCTCAACATAGTCTATGTACTTGTTTCTGTCGTCGTACAAACGCTGTGCATAGTAGACACCGTCTCTTAATCCGGGCACAGTGATGTTTTCCGTATCGTCGTCATCAGGCTTTTCTTCTGTAAGGAATGCCAGAGGGATCTGTCTTCCTATAAGCCTATCCTTGATCTGATTCATGTTGTTCTCATCGATAACGTAAGCGTTATCGCCGGATACATTATTCAGGGAAAGGCCAACGATTCTTGTACTCTCATAATCCAGCGCTACAAGGATGCTTAAGTCCTTTCCTTCAGGTGATGTAACCGTAAGATCCACAACATAGCCTTCAGGTGATCCTGCTGCGTTATAACCGATAAAAACACCCTTAATCTCAGGGAAATCATTAAGTGCCTTGCTCTTAACCTTTTCATAGGAATATGAATCAAGAACCACGTCGAATCTTGAGTGATACTCGTTCTGGACACGCTTATTCGCGTTATCCTGAGATACGAAATAACTTCCGATAACCATGGCAGCACCGACTATCAGCAACAGGATAGCTTCCACAATAAACTGCTTAAGCTGTGCATGAGTCATCATGATACATCCACCTCCCTCGAACGGATCTTACGTCTGGAAAGGGTTTTCGAGAAGAAATCCAAAACAAACGACATGAAATTAACTGCAATGACAGGAGCAAGGACCGATACCACAGGAGCCAGGAATGGCTTGGTGATAAGAGTCAGAACACCACACGTAATACCGGCAAAGACTCCTGATGCAAATCTTGAAGGCATCGTGGTCAGGTCTCCGAGAATGAATACCGCAACGAAAACAGCACCTGACGAAAGGATGTAAATGATCAATCCGTCAAAGCTGAATGACTTCGTCTCGATAAGCATTGATACGGGATACAATGCCATAATCGTTACAAGATAAGATATCGGCGAATAAAGTCTGATGGTACCCTTGAGCGTAAGGAATATGCCGCCGATCACGAGGCAGATGATACAAGCCGTTCCGATCATGCTGGGATAGTTACCACTCAAAAGCTCGAGCAATGAAAGATGTTCATAAGAAGGCAGCGTATCAGGCTGCTTCTGGACTATAAGGCTCAGAAGCTCCATTTTCGAATTTGATTCGCCATAAGAAAAACCCTGGACTCCCGTGGGCCATACGAGCTCTATGAAAAGTCTTCCTGCACAGGCAGGATTTACGATATTGCTTCCCGCACCGCCGAAGACCTGCTTAGTTACAACGGAAGCGAAAAGCACAGCCGTAAGCGCCGTCAGAAGCGTCGTGTCCGGAGGAAGCATCAATGCGATCAGAAGTCCCTCCACAAGAGAACTTAAGTCAAAATAATCGCCCGTTCTTCTCCTGGTAAGTCTCATGCAGAAAGTGTCTGAGAACACAAAAGTGATCATGCAGAAAAGGATCAGTATGGCTGCTCTGAGGCCATAATAGAAGATCGCATAAACGACACAAGGAACGAGTGCTGCCAGGAACGTCAGATAAATGTACGGAGCGCTTTTCTCCGTATGGATAAAGGGCGCAAGTTGTTTCATTTCATTACTCATACTTCTTTATCCTTCTCGAACGGCAATACGATAGAATCAGGTGAACTCTGCTTCTTGTCTTCTTCTGTATCTGAATAATCCTCAAGCAGTGATGCTTCACCGACATAAGAAGGCTTCATATCACCCGCCGTCTTCTCTTCAGCGCTGCTGTTATCAAGAAGCGAATTGATCTCGATAATCCTTCCTTCACCGGCAAAGCTTGCGATCGCAGGTGTAAGGTTAATGCCGGAAGGACAGACGTAAGAACATGAGCCACATGCAATGCAGTCTCTCGCACCCTCTTCTGCAGCTTTCTGGCCAAGGCCCTGGTTAAGCATCTCGTAGATGGTATTCGGCGAAAGGTTCATCGGACAGCACTCGGAACAAAGACCGCAATGGATACAAGGCGTTCTGGGGACTTCAGTTTTTCTGACTACGGATATAACGGAAGTCGTCTTTACTATAGGTGTATTATCCGGATCCTTAATGTCGATTCCTGTAAGGCAGTTTCCCCATACGATCCTGCCGCTTCCGTTCTTGATGTCCTGTGCATTTGTCAGAAGCTCAGATACGGGAGTTCCTATGGGAACAAGCATGTTATGTCCGCCGGATGCGTCTCCTGTAACGGATACAATCCTGCTCATCATGGGTATGTTATCGGATAACGCCTCCCAGCATGCGAGCATTGTGGAACAGTTGAATAAAACTGCGCTGCATGACTTCTCAATAGTCTCACCTGCCGCAAGATTCTTACCGTAAAGAGCTCTTGCTACAAGTCTGTAGTAACCCTGGGGGAACCTTTCCCTGAAAAGCTTTATGTCATACTCAAGGTCTTTAAAGTCATCCTTGATCTTGTCGATCGAATTCTGAAGAGCCTTCCGCTGTTCCCTTCTGTTCTCGGAAATGAGGAATATGCATCTGGAAGCGCCTACAGCTCTCGCACAGGCGCTTGCGCCCAAGACAACATAATCAGGATACTCCGTGATAGCAACGAGGTCGGAAGTGGAATAAGGCTCACTCTGGAGACAATTGACCAGAAAGTCTTTTACAACTTCTGTCCTTGCTCTTCTGAGCTTTGCTGCAGTGGGAATACCCTCACCGCCCATACCGCATATGCCGGCATCTCTTATAACGCCTATTGCTTCTGTTGCAGAAAGCTTAAAACCTGATCTCGGTCTGACGGAATCAAGCCTTGCTCTCTTCATGTCATTCTTGATCGTAACTGCAGGAGTCAGGATACCGTTTGGAAGTCTGATATCAGAAATATCAGTTACTTTTCCGGAGATACCGCTGTGAACGGGAACGGAGAATGAACCTTTCTCAGGAACTCCCACACACTGGCCCATGCGCACATAATCGCCCACCTTAACCGTGGGCACTGCGGGCACACCATAGTGCATCTTCATCGGAAGGATGACCTTCGTAGGATAGATCCTCTCGAACATTATCTCCTTGACAAAAGGGGAACGCTTTGAAAAATTCAAAACGTCCCCTGTAAACAAGCCTCTGTAAAATGAATATCGCCTGCGGTCTGCCACTTTATCTGTCCCCGTTACGGAAGGCCATTAAAGAACCAAACGTATCAGTCTGAATAGCCTTCGAGCTTCTTTGACTTAGGTGATCTGTTAAGCTTTCTGATAGCTTTAGCCTCGATCTGTCTGATACGCTCACGAGTAACACCAAGCTTCTTACCGACCTGTTCCAATGTCATCGGAACACCGTCCTTAAGACCGAATCTCAACTCGATGACTCTTCTTTCTCTGTCTGTCAGACCGTTAAGAGCCTGAATGAGGTCTTCCTTAAGAAGGATCCTTGCAACCTCTTCCTCAGGTGCAGCGAGCTCATCGTTGGAGATGAAGTCAACCAGGTGGCTGTCTTCTTCCTCACCGACAGGCTTATCGATGGAGATAGGATCCTGTGAGATCTTCTGGATCTCTCTGATCTTCGATACTTCCATGCCCATAGCTTCAGCAAGTTCTTCTGTGGTAGGCTCTCTGCCGAGATCCTGAACGAGCTGACGCTGTACTCTTGTAAGTTTGTTGATGGTCTCAACCATATGTACGGGAATTCTGATCGTTCTTGCCTGGTCTGCAATGGCTCTGGTGATAGCCTGACGGATCCACCATGTTGCATATGTGGAGAACTTGAATCCCTTTGTGTAATCGAACTTATCAACAGCCTTGATAAGACCGATGTTACCTTCCTGAATGAGGTCCAAAAGTGAAAGACCACGGTTCATGTATTTCTTTGCGATGGATACAACGAGTCTCAGGTTAGAGTTGATGAGGAGCTCTTTAGCTTCCTCGTCACCCTTTGCCATTCTTTGGGCGATCTCTTTCTCCTGCTCTGCATCAAGGAGTTCGATCTTACCGATCTCTTTGAGATACATCTTGACCGAGTCATCTACGACATTGGCATCTTCGCCGTCTGTATCTACTCCGTCGTCGTCAGCACCCAGATCGGGATCGCTGATCATGACGCCGCTGTTCTCAAGCTCAGCTCTGAGATTGATCATCTCATCGGGTTCGATCTTGAATGAATCTGTGAGTGTCTCAAATTCTGCCTCAGAGATCTGATTCTCGTTCTTCTCTGCGAATTTCTTTGCCTGTGCCAGTGCTTTCTCGAAATCTGTCATATATGGATCACCTCGTAGATTTTCAATGTGCTTTGTCTGAATAACATCCGTGCCTTTATCCTGACGGCTGTCCGGATATTATTTTGTTGTCTCTGCCGGCAGGATCTCAACGGGTGTCTGAACATCCGTTGTAATGCCGTCCTTTGTTACGAAGAAGATCGTATCAGGAGTGTAGATATACATCTCAACCTCACCTGATTCCTCACCGCGCTTCTCCGTACGGAGCTGAACGTAGTTGGAATAAAGTGTCTTTGCCTGATCCTCGGTGATCTCATCAGAAAGACCGAGCTTTACATACTGACATGAAAGTCCGTAGATGTTGAACTGCTTGTAATCAAAATTAGTGAAAGATGTTTCTTCTGTATCTGCGTTATCGAAAACATTTCCGATATCGGCAATAATGGCCTGCTTCAGCGCCTTGCGGTTGAAATACAGTGGTAAAGCGATAGCCATAATGATAGCTACGACAACAAGCGCACCTGCTGCCATTCCGATAATGAGCTTCTTGGGAGCCTTAACATCGTTAGGCGAGATCTCGAATTCATTGGGCTTAAGCTTAGCTGTATCCGTCTGTGTCTTTGAAATCTTATCCCTCTGAACTGCCTTCTCTACAACATCTGGCATTACGGGATTTGAGTAATAATGCTTTGCACCTTCCGTCTTCTCAAACTTCTCGTTCTTGAATTCGTGTCCGGCAGGATTCGCAAGAAGTTCTGCTGCTTCTTTAGCAGGGAAAACGCAATTGCAGAATACGCACTCGCAAAGTTCGTCTCTGTCATCGAACATAACCAGCGAACCGCAGTTTCTGCACATACCTTGTTTAGTCGCCATCAAATAATCATCCTTTGTCTTTGAAGTATGGGCTCTAAGCCGACTAGGATGCCCTACAAAATCACAGGGATAATGGTTTGAAACAGGCCGTAAATACGGCATTCCCTTTGTGTAGGCATAGTTCTGCTTATAGCAAGCGTTTATTATAATATGCTATTTGTTACTCGTCAAGCATAATTTACAAGTCACTTGACACTTCTGTCTCACCGCCTGTATCATCTTTCCTATCACCCGATGACCAGAGAGGTATATCCGTGCCGAAATCCAGATCCAGGTTGTATCCCGACTTAAAACCTTCTAATAACAACGAGAGGTTTATGCTCGAGGCCATAAGAGAAGCCGAAAAGGCCATAGATCTTGGAGAATGCCCCATCGGATGCGTGCTTGTAAAAGACGGTAAGATCTATGTCAGATCCCATAACTTAAGACTTACACGCGGTAACGCACTCGCACACGCCGAAGTGATTGCCATCGACAAAGCGTGCAAAAAACTCGGCGATTGGAGACTTGAAGATTTCGACATGTATGTAACGCTTGAACCCTGCACTATGTGTTCGGGAGCTATCATCCAGTCCAGGATACGCAAGGTCTATTTCGGAGCCTATGAACCCAAGAGCGGCGCGGTCGTATCCTGCAATGATATTTTCGAAGTCTCTCACGGACATAACCACAAAGTCGAATTCGAAGGCGGCATCCTTGAAAAAGAATGCTCACAGATGATGCTCGACTTCTTTCGGGCCATCAGAAAACGCGATGCCGGCAAAAAGAGATCCGGTAATTAAACTTCGACAAACTCCCCGTAACGGACAAGATACAAATGCTTGTGAGCGACATTCACGCCGTCTTCTTCGCATGCTGCAGCATAGCTGTTAAGCTGGAACGCATGTCTCTCCCCTGCTTCTTTTGCCCGCTCTTCAGGGCTTTTTCCGCTCAAGCGGTCCGTCTTATAGTCGAGGATCGTATAACCTTCAGATGTCTTATAGATCAGGTCGATGATTCCCTGGACAAGAGCCAAATCGCCTTCATTGCCATTGATGTAGACCGCAAACACGATCGGTTTCTCGGAACGGGCTGATCCGTCTTCAAAACTTCTGATAACGTCTTCACATCTGCCGTCTTTGCAGAATGCCATTATGCCTTCCTCAAATTCAGAAGCGACTTTCATGGCATCGGCAGGGGTGCAGATATTAAGATAACCGGACTTTATGAGTTCTTTGATCTCGTCTTCAAAAGAAATGTTGCCTTCCCTTAATCCTTCGAGGTCAATGAATCTCATTATCCTGTGGAGTATCGTACCTTTGTTGGCAGCAGTAAGCATCGAGATATTGGGACTTTCAAAATCATCAATGCCCCTGATCTGAAGGTCGACATGCGTTGTATCAGAAGGCTTTCCTTCCCCGCCGATTCCGGTAACGGAAACCTTGAACGGAATATCAACACTCTCCTGATGCTCATAAGGAGGAAGGATCAGTTTTCCTTCCGGATCGAAGAGATCCTTATCATCTTCTTCCTTCTCATCTTCCTTCTCTTCACCCCGGTTTGCCTGGTTATGTGCATCGTAGAGTTCTATGACCTTGTCAGCAGGCACCTTTACGACTTCGTAACCCTTAGTCTTGTTGCCTTCGAGGTCAAAGAACGGGACCGCATTAGACGGCTTAAGATCACCTGATCTTGCAAGGTCTCTTAACTCATCTCCGTCTTCACTTCTGGCAAGTGCGCTGAAAAGACAATATGGAAGTTTCATGTCTCCTGCTAGCCAGTGACGTTTGTCGAATGCCCTGTCTTCGTAATCCACTGCCTGAGTGAAAGCTTTTCTGATTGCACTCGATTTGCCGTCGTCATTGAAATCACAGCATGTAATTACAGACAAGCTCTCTTCTGCCCTGGTCAGTGCAACATAAAGGAGCCTTACCGTCTCCGAATTTGAAGCAAGCCTCATTTTCATTTTGTAAATATACTGCTCAAAAGAATGGCTTCTGGTAATGTTGTCGAAGTCGTAATCTTCCGTGATAAAACCATCGTCACGGTCGAACATAATGCTCGAGAGATTATCCTTCCTCTCATCCTGTCCGCCTGTCGCAACAAGAATGACAAACGGGTATTCAAGACCTTTGCTCTTGTGTACCGTCATGGTCGTGATCTTGTTCTTGTTTGCATCAACGATCTCGATATCAGCTTTCTTGATCTGTATCTTCATCTGCTCAAGTTCTGAAGATATGCCAGATACGTCAGAACCTCTTCTCTTGAAGCTCTCAGACAGCCAGTCCTTAAAGACATCAAACTTACTGCTGTCGCCTTCTCTTGCCTCAAGCGTAGCCTTGATTCCGGTCTCTCGGTAGATAAGTTCGATTATGTCATCGATATCCGTTACCATAGAACTCATTCTTATCCTGTCAAAAACATCTACAAATCCCTTAACACGTGATGCAAGTTCAGAGTCACACTTATCGATGTAAACTCTCAGCCTTAACATCAGAGGTTCCTTATCAAGTGACGGACCTTCAAGCTCATGAATGAATGCCTGGATCGAAGCAAGTTCTTCAACGGTGAAGTTCGAGAACTTATAGTTGGAAAGCATAACTCCGGCAAGGTATTCATCTCTGTATTCGTTGCCGAGACAGATGAGAAAATTGATGAGCCTGTGTATGTCACGGTCTTCAAAAACATCTGTCGTAAACCGGCCTGATGCTTCGATCTTTCTTCCGTCTTTGAGCGTGCAGCCGTTAAGATATCTTGCGATATTCTCGGCCTGGTTATTCGATGCCGTAAGGATACAGATGTCCTTGAACTCTGTTTTGCTGCCGTCTACTCTCGTACATTCTTCAAGATATCTTCTGACTTCGCTCTCGACTGCCGCATATACAGCCTTTGTATCAGGCTCTGTCCTGTCGCCGTCTTCGTTCTTCGGAAGTCCTTTATCAGCAACAACGATCCTGGGTATGGAACCGTGTTTTGACTCAACAGCCTTACTAAGACGCTGGGTATCGTCGTATTCGATCTCTGAAGCTTCCCTGCTCATTGTCTGTCCGAAGACATAGTTTGCAAAAGCAAGGATCTCACATGTGCTTCTGTGATTCTCCTTGAGATAGTGAACCTTTCCCAATGACGGATCGCTGCTGTAAGCATCCATTCTGCTTCCGAAGATCTTCGGATCTGCAAAACGGAATTTATAGATGCTCTGCTTGATGTCGCCGACTCTGAATACGTTTCCTTCTTTGCGTTCGAAAGTCTCGATTATCTTATCCTGAAGTCTTGTGTTGTCCTGATATTCATCGACAAAAATCTCAGTAAATTTCGCACGGTAGAATTCGGATGCCTCATCAGTTTTCAGGATCTCATAAGCCGTATGCTCAAGATCTGAATAATCCATTCCGTGCATGCCGTTCTTTAATTCAGCATAAAACTTATCAGTTCTCTTAAGCAGTTCCACAAAGCATTCAGATGCTTCGGTGCCTGCTTTCTGATTTGCAAGAATAGTCTCAAGATCAAATCCCATCAGATTTCCATATTCCTCAGGAAGATCAAGCGGGTTGTCGTACTTGGTATCAGCCCACTTTCCGGGATCGATAAAATGCCTGAGCGAGATCAAAGCATACAACGGACTGTCATCACCCTTAAGATCAGCATTTCTGAAAAGACCTTTGAAATTAAGCAGCGACAACTCTTTTACCGGCTTCAGATATCCGAAGAAATCTGCACCTCTATGTGTCTTGTAATCTTCAACTACCTGGTCGATCCTGCCGGAAACCTCACTGATGAATTCTTCGTTGGTATATTCCTCAACGATCCGGTAAGTGTCATGAGATTCAAGCATGGATGCAAAATCGCTGCTCACAAGTATCTTTTTGATATCCGTCAGATACTTCACGATCCTTCCCGGAATGTCATTATCTCCTTCAAAGTACATGACCAGACCTTGGGCATCACGGTCTTTACGTTCTTTAACAAACTCTTCGCACTTATCGAGATAATCAGGAAGGCTTCGCAATGTCTTATATGTACCCGTGACAATATTAACAAGCGTCATGTCGCTTCTTCCGTCGCCGAATCTTCTGGTAAACCTGATGAAAGGATCTTCTTCAGTCTTGCATTCAGCATAAAGATCTCGGATGGCATAATCCACCGCCGACCGGAGCAGTACTCCCTGCTCGCTTTCGGTAATGATCCTGCAGGACGGATCGGTAAATTCAGCCATGGGACCGTCTGAAAGAAGATATCCTTTCTCCTTAATGACACGGGAACAGAATCCATGCATCGTCTGGATATATGCATTAGGCAAAAGATCGATCTGAGCTGAAAGACGTGAGGCACGATCTGTATTACCATTTGCTACTGCTTCGTTTCTTAATGACCTGAGTTTCTCTTCGATCTTCTCGGCCATGTGAGCTGCAGCATCTTCCGTGAACGTAACAACGAGCATCGCATCTACTGAGAGAGCACCGCTCATTACCTCGTCACCTATTCTGGCTGTAAGAACCGTTGTCTTACCTGAACCTGCGGAAGCAGAAACGAGGTTGTTATCAAGCTTTGCGTTTATGATCGCATTCTGTTCATCTGAAAACTTCATAACTTACTCCTCCTTTCCACTGTCTTCAGCGCTTTTTCCTTCAAGGATTTCCTTCATCGCAAGGATGGCGCGTCTGTCATCTTTACTCATGTTTTTATCTGCACCGATCTTCTTGGTAACTTCATCGTAGCCATAGTTTTTTCTGGGTTTTCCGGACTTTGTGGGCTCTGCTGATTTCTCACAGTTAGCAACGACTTTTCCGTATTCACTGCTGCTGCCTGTATTGATCTGTGCCCTGCCTTTTGAGAAGGACGGATCGTTGCCGCAGTATCCTCTGTAACTGCAGTAATTACAGAGTTTAATATGCGGTTCTGCCGTTATCGCATCAGCCTTGCCTTCTGCTATTTGATCGATGCTTTCCTTGATTATGTGCTTCGAGTATTTGATTGCTATCTTTATGGCTTCATCGTTATATCCGGCAAGCTGCGGAAGACATACGAGAGGCTCTCCGTCGTCATTGGCTTTAAGACCTACAAGAACATATCCGTAATCGTCAATGACGGCATCTTTTCCCGCTTTGGCATTCATATCGAGGATCGCTCCTGAATATGCAGGAAGCTGGATCTGAGTACCGTTAAGAAGTTCTGATGAATCCACTGCCTTATCACCGCTCTTATAGTCGATGGTTCTGACATGGATCTTCCCGTCATCAGAAATCTTCGTATCGTATCTGTCGATGAATCCGCTGAATCTGAGATCGATTCCTTCGTATGGTACATCGAGCACAAGATTACCCTGCCCTATTTTCTCTTCTACACCTTCAGGAACAAACTCTGTCGATACCGAGTCAGAAAGAACATCACGGAACATCTTGGTAAACATTCTTCTAAGTTTTGCATATGTATCCATCTCAAAGACTTTGTCCTTAGGATTTCCGTCTTTATCTACCGAACCGAAAGAAGCTCTCGAAGACACAGACGCTTTAAGACACTTATCTGCAAATTCATTATATTTCTGCTCGTCATCAAGCAGTTCCTGAGCCATCTTTTTAAACTTATCAGGATCTTTACCGCTGTCATCACGAAGTGTTCTGTAAGCATTCTCAAACATACCGTGAATAAGGCTTCCGAATGAGTTTGGCTGTATTCTCGTATTATCTTCCCTGGGGCTTATCCTGAGCTCTCTGTCGAGCATGAACTGGAAAGCACACTGTCTGTAGCTTTCGATCGAGGAAACGCTCGCATAGATGATCTTGCCCTTAGTGCCGTCTTCCTTCCTGTTTGTAAGAAGCCTGTCCATGATGTCTACCGGGATCTTCGCCTTCTCATAATCATGTCTGAACTTCACTGCCTGTCCCGCAATAGGATTCTTAAAAGTGTTGACGATATGGAATTTTCCATCAACATACAGTTCAAGATATTCGAATATACGGCTTTTAGGGGCACCATATTCATGAACCATGTAAATAATGTCGGTAGCTGCACCAAGATCTAGACATGCCGTTACGAATTCTTCCCTCATCTTACTCTCGGCTTTGTCAGGAAGCTCTATATCTTCGGTCGAAGCAGACAGTTCCTTCAGTTCTATGCCGCTCAGAAGCCCCTCACGCATTCTCATGTAAGGGAAGTTATCTTTCTGGGCACCGATGATGAAGAGCACCTTACAGGGGGTTACAAAGGCATGCTCAGGTGTTGTTATCTCAATAGAGTCAACCTTCAGAGGGATCGTTCCTTCCGTGCGGTTCCTCATGTCGGTACGGATCATCGAAATGAAATCCTTCTGGCTGATCTCACAATTATTCATCTCATGTGTGGAACACATCAAAAGACTTACAAGCTCATCGTATCCTCTGACCAATGCAACAGCCGCAGCATCGTCGCCTCTTGCAGAAAACTCGTCTCTCAAAGGCTCAATGAAACCACGTACACTGTCAAGATATTTAAGGCTTGCCATTGCCTTACCGGAAAGTGTTTTCTCACCGTAAATTGATTCGCATGCTTCCTTCAAAGGAATGAGCGAACGGACTACCACATATTCGTAAAAAAACTTACCGCAGTCTACGAAGCCTTCCTTATACCCGGGCACGGTATTCTCAAATATCCAAAGCCTGCGCTTTTTGGCATTCTCATCTTCAGGTTCGGCATAAGCTTCAGGATCAAAGATCCTTCCCTGGTCCGTGATGTTTTTTGCATAGCAGAAATTCTCAAAGCTGTCGGCAATATATGGAGGGATCCTGAGCATTCCGGAACGCATAGCCTTCATTATGAGTTCAAGCGTATATCCGTATCTCGGGAGTTCAAGAAGGATCTGCATCATGTACGGAACTACTGTTCCGCCCAAAGCAATCTTGCGGTCGATAAAGACATCCAGACCATAGATCTCAGCCGTGCTCCTCATTCTGCTCATGATATCTTCATTGCAACAGATGATCCTGATGTCACGGTATCTGTAACCAGGGTTTCTGGTAAGGTCGATGATCTCACTGAAGATATATCCGACTCTGTCATCGATGCCGGAAAGCTCAGCAAGTCTGACCTTGCCAGCCGTATCGAACCTCTCGGGCTTGATATCAGTGGCTATACCCTCTATCAGAGTCTTTAATTCAGGAACATTATCCGAAATAGCAATCTCTTTTCCTGATGCACCAAGACCTTCAAGCATTGCACGGAAATCTTCACCATTCTTATAAACGGAAGAAAACTTTGTGTCTGCATTGCCTGTAAGAACATTAAACTCAACTTCACATCCGAGTTCCGACAAAAGAGAAACCAACCTGATCTCTTTGGGCGTAAGCATACGTGTCGCGCCGAATCCGACAAAAACGATAACCGAATTCTTAAGCTGGTCCAAAGCGCTTCTGCGCCTGGTCTTGAGTTCTCCCGAGATGAATGAAGACAGTTTGTCACATGCCAAAGCAATGGGCTCTCTGAGAAGATTAAGACCATACCTGCCATTCAGCTCTTCAAGCTCGCTCATGATAAGGTGAAGATCCTTGAGTTTGTTGATAAATGCAACAGTTGAAGATGTATTCTCAAGAGCTTTAATGGCCTTATCAATGTCATCGATGCCGACGCCGTATCTTGAGAAATCTCCAAGGAGAGCGATCATCATGTTGATATAGTCAATTCTCGAAGATAATGTGCCGAATGCATTCAGCTTGTTTTTGTTGGTTGCAAGGATGTTATAGATGGCGTTACGGAGCATGATCTCACCGCCCTCGGCAACATAATTGGTGCCAAGGTCATCAAGGATATTACCAGCAAGCTTACGGAAACTTAAGACATCACCTGACACCAGCGAAGAAGACAAAGTGAGAAGCCCGCTGCCCGTATCGATGGTATTGCCCAGGTGGGCAACGCTCTCCTTAAACCCGAGAACTTCACGCTCTACCTGTGCCTTGGAAAACTCAGGTGCAACAAAGATTATCTCCTTGCCGGGATTATCCCTGACAGAGCTCTCGATAATCTCACATGAAACAGGCTTTATCGCACTGTAAGTCTTAAATCTGATCATACTGCTACCTCGAAAATCTTTCTGCTTAGATTTTACGATTCAGCATTATTTTTGCAAAGCGATTAATGGGACAGTTTCGCAACTGCCCCATTAATTTTTTCCGTTTGTTTTTTGCGTTTTTCCGTGTTTAAGCGACTATTTCGATATTATCAACGCTCTTATGCGACCAGTCATCTGAAAGATCCATGTTCTGCCAGTCATCGCGGTGGCAGCTGAAACTGATCGTAAAGGTATCACCTTCTTCAAGAGTTCCGCTTCCGGGACATATGGTAAGGCATGTATCTCGGTCTTCGCCTGAACATGTGGAGAATGCTCCTGTCACATCATCAGTTAGCGCCGTGTACTGTCCTGAAGAGGAATTTACGGCTGCGTGATAACAGTCAAATACCATGTTGCCTCCGTCGCTCGTAAAATAGTAATTGATGTTAAGAGCAGCCAGATCGACAGAATCACTGCCTGTATTCTTGATCTCCAGAGTTCCCGCAATAGCGTTTGCACTTGAAGAGTTGTCGTTATAGTTCATTGTCACCTGAAGATCTCCGACAGATACCTGACCGCCCGAAGAAGACGAATGTGTCTGTGTAGGAGTTGTACCCTGAGTCGGAACGGCTCCGCCAGCAGCTTCTCCTGAACCGGTACCCTCCTCATCAGGCAAAGTGCCGAATACAAGCTCGCCGTCATCCATAAGGACAACACCGTTGTTGTAGGAATAATCGTTGCTGTTATCCCATTCACCGTTAGGACTTGTCATTCTTACCTGTATCTCGGACTTGTACTGTGACTGTCCGCCGGGTCTCAGATTGCCGTCATCAAAAACAACGGAAAGATAGTAGATGTGATTATCCTCGTTCCAAACCTTGAGGCCGTCAACTCTTCCTGACTGCATATAGTTCGTATTGATGCTGACACCCGATACGTCGCCTCCTGCCTCATAGATCTCAGAAAGGTCAACGAAATATCTGAATTCAAGGTTCTCTGCCGTTCTTGCAGGCCATGCCGTCTTGTTGTAAATGAATGCCTTGATCTCGGCAAAGTCCTGACCTTCAACATTAAGACCGCACTCGGCAGAATATTCGTCGCCGGGAACTTCTTCCACTGCTCCGAAATCGATCAGTGTCTGGCCGTGATACTTGGAATACATGGCAGCCATAAGGCCCGTAAATCCGGCATTGTAATCGCAGGCAACCTCATTTTTGTTGTAATCGCTTACAGTATCCGTATAACCGTCAGATGCATCAGGGCCGCCTACAAGCGCGCCATACAACGTATGTCTTGCTTCACCCGGTTCATTCATGTTGTCACAATAAGAGCCCTGGCTTGTTCTGTGGTGCGGATGCTCCGGTGCATTTTCGCCGAAGCCGCATACAAAAGATCTACCTGAAGAACCCAGAGCATAGTTTGCCTGTGACTCTGCAAAATCCCAATAGACCGATACTTTGTCGGAAGGGCAGCCTTCCCATCTGCTGTATACGGATGCTACAAAAGCTGTAGTAGTTGAATATCTGAGCGAACCCCACTGGTCAAGCCATGCAAGACCTTTTGGTGAATAAGTTATCCTCTCACCGTCAGATGTGCCGCAGGACCAGAAATCCAGGTGCTTTTGAACCGCATCCTTATAGATATTCTCCTTTGTGATCTTTGCAAGCAAAAGATCTGCGCCGATGTGAACGTCATCCCAGCAAAGAGCCCAGTTATAATCCTGGTTGGCTTCTTTGATGCAGGCTTTAGCGTTATCAAGATAAGCTTTGTCTCCGGTGGATAGATAGAGCCAGCAGCCTGCCCATGCAAGTTCATCGTAATATCCGCTCCATGAATTATAGAAACCGTTTGCAGCGGTATATCCGGAATCACTTCTTGTCGAATCAGAAAACGCATAAAGGCTTTTTGCATGTTCAAGACAGAGAGCGGCATATTCCTTGTCCGTATCTTCAAACACGATGGAAGCTACCGCCAAAGCAGCTGCGGCCTCTCCGACTACTGCAGAACCCGGGTTATCCTTTGTTACACAGTAAGACGGCCTATTCATTGTCATGACCTCACAAGGTCCCCACCAGGAGTGATCCGCATTTCCGTCACCTACCTGATAGTAGAATACTTCATCTTCAGGATGACACTTGATAAGGTAATCCGTGACCCACCTAATATCACCAAGGATATATTCAAGCTGACCGCTCTGTTCGTATGCTTCGCGGTCTTCGTACACCGACCATCCGAGCATGGCGGCAGAATATGCCATCGGGAGATTGAACTTTACGTGGTCGCCCGCATCATACCATCCGCCTGTAAGATCAAGATTATTGTCAGCGCCGTCAGTAAGACCTGAATCACCTCTCCAGTTACATCTTGTCTGTTCGGGAAGCACTCCGCTTCTTTGAAGCTCATAGAAGAGCACTGACTTCTGAAGGGCTTCGCCATAGTTGTAATCACCGGTTCCTTCGATACCTTCGTAGCCGCGGCCAAACTCGGTAAGTCCTGAAGTAGAATGTGCTCCGCCGGAAGCACCTGTAAACGAGTCTGTCTGCGTTGTTTCCGTATCACCGGAAGATACTGCCGCAGAAGAGTCAGCTGAAGATTCATCTGTAACAGTTCCCTGTCCCTTATCGCATGCAGTAAGCAACATTGCTCCTGCAAGTATTAAAGCTATTGCTCCGTTAATTCTTTTCATATATGCCTCCGGAAAGTATTGGCGCTATTATACAACATGTACTCAGACAAGCGGCAGGACGTTCTTCTCGATGAAATCGAACCTGTCGAATATCAAAGGCTTGAATGATCCTGTGATTCCTACAGAAACATTCTCTTTTCTGTTCACATAGATAATGTTCCCGCCATCGCCTATCGCCGCATATGCTTCATGGTCTTCTACGGGCTTATACCACAGATAACCGTAACCCATATAGCCAAAACGCTCTCCAAGTTTCAGCTTGGGAGTAAGCATCTCAGTAATATAGCTCTCGGGAATTATATCCCTGCCATTGTCCAGTACGAGCTCACCGAGCTTTGCCAGATCCCGTGCTGACAGGCATAATCCCCACCCGGCCGTGACAACATCTTTAGGATCTGAATACCATTCGTTTTTTCTGGGACTCTTATTCATCACAAAATCTAATTGGTCTTCTTTGGAACTGTCGCCGTGTATCCCATGCTCAGGTATACCCAACGGCAGGAACAGATTGCGGTTTGCAAAATCTATTAGCTTTCCTCCGGTTGCATTCTCAATAACCCCTGCAAGGATCTGTATTCCGAGAGTTGCATATTTAAACTCGCCCGTAATACCTGAACGGCCTCCCAGAAGGTCCAGTGCAGCCTTTGTCCAGTCATCAGACGTGCATACCTTTTTCCATGGTTCCGTGCGGTATTTATATGGCGCCGTCATTGTCAGGAGGTGTTTTAACGTTACATCGTATATAGTCTTCTCGCCTCTCTTGACGGTATAGCCGGGGAAGAACTCAATTACTTTCTGCTCAGTGCTTTTAATATAACCTTTTCCGATAGCGATTCCGGTAAGAAGCGCCATTACGCCCTTGGTTACCGACATGACATGCATGGCATCTTCAGGCTTAAATCCGCGCCAGCAGTCTTCATATACTGTCTTTCCGTCTTTTATGGCATGGATCTGACAGATATTACTCTCGTTTCCTTTGGAGTTCTCAATAAATGAGTTCAGTTGTTCTTTGGTCATAAAATGCCTCGTCTTGTTAAAGATTTGGACGTCCAAAGAGAAGACTAATGTAATTAAAAATTGTTTTCAAGAGTTATTTGAGAACAAATTAAAACTTTAAATTGTCTGCTTTATAAGCTCATTTATGTGGATCTCAACGCTGTCCAGACAAGGCACGGGGCAGTTACCGGTATTCATGATGAGCGGGAGCCGTGCCGCCGACCAGACCTATATTCTTCATGTGTATTTCTCCATGTCCTGATCAAATTGCTCTTCAATAGATTCATTTTTAGCATTCTTGAGAAGCTGCTCAGGAATCGTATGCTTTCTGCCTTCATAAGGATTTTCGCCATATTCAGCGAAAAGAAAACGTTTTTCGTTTGAAGGAACATCATCAATGTCACGGAGAAAATGAATAGCTCTGGGAGCATAATCATCCATTTTGCAGAAAGAATCACCGAAATCATTGAATCTGTTAAGTATCTTATAAACAACGAACAAAGTGATGGATATGCCTGTAAATACAAGCATTCCTATAAATACAACATTCATAAAAAAAGCGCTGTCATTCATATACATCACCCCTGTCTTTTCTTTACATACTTAAAGATGTCTTCCGATTGAGTAAGCCTGAGATTCTTATATATTCTGCGCAGCCCGGAAATTCCGCGTGTGAATGAATACGTCCCCAGCAGGGTTATCCCCACAAGAACATACGGAGCAACCGATGCTAAAAGCAACCAGTTACTTATAACGCCGAGAATACTCAATACAATAACAGTCATGACAAGAACGAAAGTCGTTACAGCTAAAGCAACAACGCGTTTTTTCTGCCACGGCATTGTTCCGGCGACTTTACCTGATTGTCCGTTAACGAGAATCGTGTAAGGCTTATCATTGTATTTAAAAGTGAAAAACCAAACAGGGAACATCATGTAAATGGGATCGTCATAAACATCGACCCAATATATAGAATCCTGTATCTTTACATTTTTAGCCTTGACGGTTTTTACTATTTCATCCGCGAACATCTTATGACATCTGTAAGCAGCAGATTTTTTAAGATCAAAGTAAGTCATATCAGAAGTGTTCGAATAGAAACCGTTAAGATAATCCTCGTCAAATGTTTTGGAATCCTCAAGATAGAATGGTTCAAGTTTACGGCTTATATCGTCGCTAAGTATTTTTGAACCGTCGATCGGCACATTCTTTACCGTGATCTCTCCGGCTCTGGAATAGTATTTTGTAACTGTGCTTTTACCGCGCTTGACCTCTCCGCTCAAATAATCCGCTTCGGTATAATCCGCATTGATCACCCAGTAAGGAACATAAATTCCCCGGATATTTTCAGGAACACACTTACCCATGATCTCTTTGGGCACCATCGGATTCCTGTGAAACCTTGCCTTGATATTTTTAATTGCTTCCTCTTTGGTTACCTGGAACGGAATAATTCCGTCCGGTTTATATTCCTTCGAGATCCTGTCAAAAACAATGGCAGGATTACCACAATAAACACAAAAAGAAGACGCTTCCGTATCACTCGTGATAACTTCCGCACCACAGTGACTGCAGACATAAACTCTTGTATCGTAATACTTTGAATTAAGTTCGGCATTCTTATCTTCAACATCTTCAGGTCTGAATGAACTTCCGCAGGTGGCACACTCCAGTTTCTGTGTAGCCGGATTGAATATCAGCCTGCCTGCACAATTGCTGCATAAAACTGCCATTTCCTTATTTCCTTTCCCTTTTCCCTAATAGTTACAAATATAACATAGAAGGTGCATTTTCTTTTGAGTCTAGTAATCAACTGTTTTGGGGACCCTATTATAAATTAGAAAACGTATAACATATAGAAGTTAAACATATAAATCTTTATAATAACTATTAAATTGGTGAATGTATAAATACCAAGAAAGCGCACATTTTGGAGTGAGTTTATGACTTTTATTAAAATCGTGTTATTTGGGCTTTCGACTTTAGGCTCATTTCAACTTATTCGTAAAATTAGCAATGATAAGATTAGTATTTATTTTTTGCCGAGCTTAACAATTGCACTGCAAGTAACAATTTTATTCTTCGCTGGAATTTTCAATCTTTTACCAGAAGCGTCTATAATGCTATTCATTTGGGGAATAATAGGTTTAGGTATAGCGCTTTGGGATAATAAAGGAGCGGATTTTTTTAAAACCTATTTTAATGACGGATACATATTATTGTTGTTGATAATGATTGTTATGGGGCTGAGTGTCCGTGGGAAGATATTTTCGCACTATGACAATTTTTCTCATTGGGCAATCGTTGTACGGAATATGTTAGAGGTTAATCATTATCCTAATTTTGAAAGTTCACTAATTATGTTTCAAGAGTATCCCCTTGGAAGTGCAACATATATTTACTATTTTGCAAAAATGATTAGTTCAAGTGAATCTACACAAATGTTAGCCCAGATATATATGATTTTAGCCGCCCTGTTACCACTGTTTTCTTTAGTGAAAAAACGCAGTATTAAGATAGATCTCATATTTTTGGTGCTTGTAAATTTCGTGTTTGTTTATAACATCACTGTTAGAAATCTTTTGGTCGATACCCTTCTACCAGTTGTTGGTATTTGCGCATTTCTGTTCGCTAGAATTCATTGTAAAGATAATGCTGAAAAGAAACATTTTTGGTTTTTATCATGTTATTTAGTTCAGCTTATACAGATAAAAAATTCAGGTATTTTTTTTGTGGTGACCATTTTAATTGTTGGGTTTAAATATTTTTGGGAAAAAGGAAGTAGATTTAATAATGTGCTGAGTGCACTTTTCCCATTTGCATCTCTTCTAATATGGTAAAAGCATTGCAAATATGTATTTTCATCTGCCGCCACGTCTAAACATGCAATGACAGTAGAAAATTACCAATCTGTATTCGGCGATAAGTCTGCAGAAGATATAAGAGCGATTTGTACCAAACTTCTAAAGCTTTCTATTACATTTAAAGATGTATGGGTACTATTGGGAATAGCGGTATTGCTTGGAATTGTAATTTTGTCTTTCTCCAAGGGAAATTTGAGAGATTATAAGAATCTTTTAGCGTTCTCGTTTATTCTTTATGTGTGCTATCAACTTGGAATGTTTGGAATGTATATATTCTCAATGCCAGGTGGAGAGGCTACAGCCTTGGCAGGAAGTGAAAGGTATTTAAAAACAATATTGCTTGCTATCTTGTTAATATTTATGGCTTTTGCAATTAGAATCGCTTCACATAATACAATTAATAAAATCGGAAGCTGTGTTTTGTCAGTAGCTGTTATTGCTTCACTTTTTGTGTTTGCCTATGTATCTCAAGGAAAAATACAATTTGCTCCCCTAACTGAAAATAGTAATGAAGAGAAGAAGTGGCTTGAGGAGAGGATATGGATAGAAAATAATAAGGAAAAGTATTCGATTCCAATGCATGACTCATATTGTGTGCTTATCCCAAGTTATGACTCAGAATATACATACTATTTACTTAAATATATATTCCAGAGTAATGATGTGTCAACAAAAATAGTAGAAAACACAGATGATTTGTATAGCATTTCTTCGAAATATATTTTGGTATATGACCAAGAAAATGAAATTATCAATTCATGGATAAGTGAAACGTACCCCGAGCAGATTGGTAATGAAGTAATAATTCGATGAGGATATATTAAGATTTCGATAATAATTCCATCATATGAACCTGATCTTCAGATGCTCAACCAGTATATGCTGGGTCAGGCAATCGGTATTCCAGCATTTGTAGTGCAGTTCCTTTCGACATGAGCGCTGTAGCCAGAATGCTGTTTTCGATAAGCATCGGTGAACAGGACAGGAGATCACTTATCGACACGATGAAGATCATCTTTACCAGATGCACGTCGATAATGATCGGCATCCGCCTTGTATACAGCATCGCCAAAGAAGTATCTTATCAAATTCTTCTGGGAATGAACGTGCTGACGATCAAGATGTGATTTTATCAGCAGTTACCTGTATAAACGTAGTTCAGTGATTTTCTTGCAACTTCTGCAAGTTCATATACCGTGCTTACAGGCGTTGCAGGACGGTCTGTCATGTGAAAGCACGGGAAGAATCGTGACACGTGGAACGGAATATCTTTCCCGTCTTTAAGAGATGCGATCCACGCTGTCATTTCATGCATCTTTTCAGGCGAATCATTTAGCCCCGGAATGATAAGACATGTAAGTTCCACATGCGCATGTTTGACTGCTTCTTCAATGAACTCCATTGTCATCTCAAGGCTGCCGCCTAATACCTTTGAGTAAACATCAGCATCAAAGCATTTAAGATCGATATTCATAGCATCAATATAAGGGACAAGTTCATCAAGCACAGATAGAGATGCAGTACCGTTGCTGACGATAACGTTCTTCATTCCCTTCTTATGCGAAAGCTTAGCAGTATCTCTTACGAACTCGTAGCCTATAAGCGGTTCGTTATAGGTGAACGCTATTCCGATGTTTCCGTTCTTTTGTTGTCTTTCGGCTATGGATACCAGTTCTTCAGGGGTAATCGTCTCCGAAGTTACGGCAATGTTCCTTACCTCTTCACCCCAGGAGATCTCACTGTTCTGGCAGAAAGGGCACCTTAAATTGCAGCCGTAACTTCCGGCCGAAAGTATCATTGAGCCCGGATAAAACCTGTGAAGCGGTTTCTTCTCGATTGGGTCTAATGCAAGAGAGGTTATTCGTCCATAATTAGAGGGCACGACACTGTCAGAAAGACCAATCCTCGCTCCACAAAATCCGGTGTCTCCTTTTTTCAGATTACAGTGTCTGAAACACACATCGCACCTTGTCACTTCAGCCCCCTGTCATCAGACATGACGGACTACTTCAAACCTCTGAAGACTGTATTTCTCATTTGGTCTGATGCCGCCCTTCTGCATTGCGATCGCAACCTGGTAATCAACTGTATCAACACCTTCAAGATCAGGCAGCAGCAGGCCTCTCCTGCCGTCACGGGTCGATACGATAACACCGTATTTTTTTACGTCTAACTGCTCTTTTGAATCTATATCCTCAGCATCGCCTAATACGTCAACATTTATCTCAAGCATGGGAAGCTCATCTTCGGTAATGGGATCAAATCTCGGATCTCTTGTAGATGCACTTACCGCGTTATTTGCGATCTCCTGAGCGATCGAACCCGTGGTAGGAGCTATCGTCCCGATACAGCCGCGAAGTCTTCCGAATTTGTGTATCGACACAAAAGCACCTGCCTGTCTGTTAAGAAGATCGTCAGGTATGTTTTCGCCCTGCGAGATAAGATTGATATCTTCGGGAATATTTATCCTTCTGCGGTCTCTGATATATGTCTCAAGTGAAAGCCTTGCAAGCCTTACGTAAATATCCGAAGCTGATCTTTTGTCTGACAGTTCTTTTTCCTGTTTATCGAGATAGTTATCCAGGAATCTTCTTTCACCGGACTCATCTTCAGGATAGAAAGTTATAATGCCGTAACCGACACCGGTAACATCCTCATGAGATAAGACATCTGTCTTGACCTTTTGGCCGTCCCAGCATCCTGCCATGATGACAAAAGAGCGGTGTCCGCACTCAGCTGCTTTGTCACAGAAATCTTCTGAAAAATCGAAGAGTTCATCAAATGCAGCACGCCCCATTACGTCCATTATGCGTTCATCGTACTGTGGACCTTCTTTGGCAAATCCATACGGGCCGTAATCCTGAAGCTTATGCGAGAGATCTCCGCTTGCAACGATCACAACACGGCGGCCTAATGATTCAGCCGCTTCCCTGATGAACATTCCCAATCTGTAATGGTCTGTCAGAGGGAGACCCGAAAGGCCGATACGGACTATCTTACCGCCCTTGTACTTGTTACGGATAAACCAGAGAGGAACCATCGTACCGTGGTCAAGTTCACTTTTCTCCTCACCCAGAGTGCCGCACGGGAAATCATGAGTGTCTGCAATCTCACAGATCTTATCTGCAAGGCCTTCGTCGTATTCTTCTGAGAAACGCACATTTGATGCGCCGAACATCGCAAAAGACCCTTTTGCTCTACTGCCCGGGGATATGTGGAAATAGTCGGCATACATTGTTGCATGCGGACTGGTAATTACAATTGTATCGGGACAAAGAGATGCAATCTCGTCAGCAACTCTCTCATAGGATGCGATGGTCTTTAAGACCTGTTTCTCTCCGCCCTTACCTATGTCAGGCACTATCAAAGGCGGATGCGGGACCATAAACGAAGCCAATACCGACATATTGTTACCTCACATAATCATTTCGCGGAATAATGCTTCCTAAAAAATTATAGCAGATAACCTGTCGACGTCAGGCGGTTTATGATCCCGCATCGTCAAAAAGTTTTATTGTTTACTTACTCGTAAATGTAGAAGTATGTGTCACCGTTAGCGTCAACTGCAAACTCTACGAAATCAGTGAGATAGAAGTCGTTATAGATATCATCGATGCAGAAAGCATAGAGATAATCTGCTTCCTCGAGAAGCGCATATGTGAGCTCCAGAGAACCGGAAACAACATACTCTGCACCTTCCCAGAGTGTCTCTTCATCACTGTTGTCTACAAGAGATACTGAAGTGTAAAGAGGAACGATCTTATCGCCTGAGTTGATCTGCTTAACAGACTTAGCTGCAGCACCGCTGTCATCGATACCGTCCCATGCACCTTCAACAACGATCGAATAATCTTCTGTGTAGAGCTTGAATCTGAGGTTTGTCTCCTCACCGTTCAAAAGGATAGGTGAAGAATAAACCGTATATTCATCAGTAATGGCAACTACAGAGATCGAGAGATTCTGACCGTCGGGAAGTGAGAGCCAGTATCCGTCAAATCCGTCTTCAAACTGACCCTTGTCCCAGTCGCAGTTGATTTCAGTTGTCTCACCGAGAAGGAGAGCATCGTTATCGATTACCTGATATACATATGCACTGACGGAAGCAGTACGGTCAACGCTCTTAGGTGTCAATGTGAATGAATAGATACCGTCATCGTCGATAACAGGAGCCTTAAGGAACTTGATGTAAGGGCTCTCGCCTGTCTGCTCGATCTGATCTGCATAATCCCAGTGATTGTTATTTACTGAACGTGAACGGTAGCATCCGGAGTTGTCATCGTACTCCATGTTGGAACCGCCCTGCCAGCAGCTGTCGTCGCTGAACCAGTAGTCATCATTGTATCCGAAATCATCATTTGATCCGCTGTAATCATATGAGTTGTAATCACATGATGTACTTGTCTGTACCCAGTTGTCGGAGTTGGAATCATAGCTGTAATACTGACCCTCATTCTGGTCGTAGCAATACTGTGTATCACCCTCACAGAAGTAGTAGCAACCGGATTCCTCATCACAGTAAGTGCCGTCATCGTAATTCTGGGAATCATCGTAGTTGATGGAGCTGGAAAAATCCTGACGGTCAATGAAAGAAGAATAGAAAGGACTGATGCTGATATCTTCCAAAACCTTAAGTTCTGTTGAACCCTGAACTGCCAAAGGATAGTAGATAGACAATCCGCAGCAGCCTGAATGTGTTGAACCGACCTTGTTGTAAACAACAGCAGATTCAACAGCAGAAACTACCGCTGAAGCATCTGCATAATCGCCGCACGCATTTGCAAGACCGCTGAGGTCAACCATGTTAGTGTATCCTTCAGATCTGTTGTTGCCGCCGAAGTTATCAGCATTCTCAATGTTACGGATAACATTTGTGAGAACGGAAGTTTCCTCACTTGCATCATACATACCCTTTGCAAATACGTTAAATGCTTCAACTACCGCATTGATCTTATCAAGCTCGATAACAGACAATGTTGCATCCTGCTCCTCGCCTGTCTGCTTGCAGGATTCATAGAATCCGTCAGCAATTGCCTCACCGAGTTCAGCACCGTTTGCTCCCGGATTGTCTGCAAGATAATTGCCGATCACAGTGTAATCCCAGCCGTTACCGGGCTCTGTTTCCTGTGAACCGATCATGTAGCGTGAATAAGAAGCAAGAATGTTAGCTGTCTCAACAGTACCCATAAGGCATGCATCAAAACCGATAAACTCGAAACGGTCTGTCATGCTCTCGAAAACTGTATAAAGAGCGCTGTCAATCTCACGGATGCTCAAAGAATCATTGTCATTGAGCTCATCGAAGCATACACCCGAAATGCTTCCACCGCCGTGATTCCAGAAGATCACGCCCATGTGCTCAGCGGGATATTCCTGAACACCCCACTTAAGGAAATCTGCAAGAGTTGCAGGATCACCCATGTTGCGTGCCTCAAACTCGTCCAAAGCAACAACATCATTATCCTGGATAATGTAACGGCCCGAACCGCTTGTAATGTAGTTGTTCTGCCACTGGGAAGTACCGCCAGTCTGGACAACAAAACGGACCTTATCTGATGATGCAGCAGCACACATCTCCTCAAGGTCGCCTGTGCCGGCGCCGCCGTCAGACTCAAGATCAGTACCGCAGAGATATACGAAAATAGTCCAGCTGCCATCATTTGCCATAGCTGTCTCAGAAGATTCAGGTCTGGTGATACTTACACTTCCTGATTCCTGATCTACGGACATCTGCATTGAAGAAGCAGATTTTACTGAGCCGCTATTGCCGCTGTTACCGGCGTTGCTACCCGTCTCGTCGGTGTCTTCGTCTTCCTCGTACTCATAACCGTCGTCTTCGTAGTCATAGTCCTCATCCAGGTCGCAGGCAGTAAAACACGTCATTGTAAGACCTGCTACCAGGATAGAAGCCAATACTTTTTTGAACTTCATAATAGAACCTCCCTTTAAAATGCTGTTCTAATACTACCCAAAAAAGTTTAAACCGCAAGACAAACTTTAATTTATTTACTTATTTTCTTCATGCATCTCATTGCATTGAGAATTGCAATTATGAGAACTCCGACATCGCCGAATACCGCGATCCACATATTTGCGATACCAAAAGCTCCAAGAATAAGGATCACAGCCTTTACGCCGAGTGCAAAGATAATGTTTTCCCAGACGATCCTCATCGTTTTTCTGGCGATCTTCATTGCATCTGCGATCTTGGAAGGCTTATCATCCATGAGGACTACATCGGCAGATTCAATGGCTGCGTCAGAACCCATTGCACCCATTGCGATTCCGCAGTCGGCACGCATGAGAACAGGTGCATCGTTAATACCGTCACCTACGAAAGCAAGTCTGCCCTTTTCAGTAGAAAGAAGTTCTTCTACTTTCGAGACTTTGTCAGCCGGAAGGAGTTCAGCAAAGAAGCCTGTCAGACCAAGCTTATTTGCAACATTTTCGGCAACGCTCTTCTTATCACCGGTAAGCATTACCAGGCGCTTAACACCAACGTTTTTGAGTTCCTTTATTGCTGCTTCGGAATCTTCCTTGATCTGGTCATTGATGATGATGTGTCCCAAATATTCGACGTCACCTTCTGTTTCCCTTGCGACATGAATTATCGTTCCCGTCAGATGGCAGTCATGCCATTTTGCGCCGCACATATCCATGAGCTGGCCGTTGCCGCAATAGTATGTCTTACCGTCAACAACAGCCTTTACGCCCTTACCTGCGATCTCATTTACGTCTCCGATAAGTGACTTATCAATATGGCCTTCATGAGCCCTTACGATAGACTGTGCGACGGGGTGGCTAGAGAAGCTCTCGCAGCAAGCTGCAATATCTTTCAATTCGGCTTCACTTACGATGTTGGGATGTACGTCATCAACCTCGAAAACGCCCTTTGTAAGCGTACCCGTCTTATCAAAGACAACTGTGTCGATCTTGGATAAAACTTCCATGTATCCGGCACCCTTGATAAGTATTCCGTCTTTGGATGCACCGCCGATACCGCCAAAGAACGATAACGGTACCGATACTACAAGTGCGCAGGGGCAAGATACGACAAGGAAAACACATGCTCTCGTAAGCCATGTCTTCCAGATCTCCCAGTTCCCGATGCCCAGAAAGAGCGGTGGAATGACCGCAAGAAGCAACGCTGCGATTACTACTGCAGGAGTGTAATACCTCGCAAATTTGGTAATGAAATTCTCAACTTTTGCCTTTTTGTCAGATGCATTCTCGACAAGCTCCAATATTTTCGATACAGTGCTCTGTCCGAATGTAGATGTTGTTCTTACTTTGATTACACCCGTGAGGTTCAGAGTACCCGAGATAACGTTGTCACTATAAGCCTTGTCCACAGGTGCGGATTCACCCGTCAATGCTGCCTGGTTGACAGAGCTCTCTCCTTCGGTGATCACACCGTCCAAGGGTATTTTTTCGCCGGGTTTAACGATTATGATCTCTCCTACCTCAACATCTTCGGGAGATACTTCTATCTCTTCGCCATCTCTTATTACGGTCGCACTGTCAGGTCTTATGTCCATGAGCTTTGCAATGGACTTTCTCGATCTGCCGACAGCAATACTCTGGAACAATTCACCAACCTGGTAAAAGAGCATTACTGCAGATGCTTCAGGATATTCCCCCGTGCCGAATGCACCGACAGTCGCAACCATCATGAGGAATTTCTCATCGAAGATCTGTCCGTGGATCAGATTGATGAATGCAGTCTTAAGGACATCATATCCAGCGATTGCATAAGGAATTGCATAAAGGATGAGTTCAGCCCACCAGGGAAGCTCGACAAAGTGCAGTGCAACTGCGATCACCGCCAGTAATACAAGGGCAATGATTATCCTTATCGTCATTTTCTTCTGTTTTTTGGTGAGCTTATACTTCATGGTCATATCTCCGGTTGAGGATTCAAATAAAAGGGATGCCGTATCATTTGAGCATCCCTTCCGTGATTACAGTAATACTGTGCAGTCAGGTTCTACTTTTGCAATTGCTTTAACAGCGAGTTTTACGATCTTGTCGAATTCGGCATCATCAGCTTCCAAGGTCATCTTCTGCTTAATGAAGTTTACTTCGCAGTTCTGAACTCCGGGAATCTTCAAGATAGCTTCCTGCATCTTCATGGCGCAATTAGCGCAATCAAGATCTTCCAATTCAAATGTCTTTTTCATATGTATGCTCCTTCTAATTTAATTACTCCGTTAAATGTTCATAACCCTGCGCGATGATAGATTTAACATGGTCATCTGCAAGACTGTAATAAATGGTCTTTCCTTCTCTTCTGCTCTCAACAAGATTGGCAGCTTTAAGAACCTTGAGCTGATGTGATATAGCAGACTGGGTCATGCCGAGAAGATCAGCTATCGCACATACGCACATCTCATCTTCGTAAAGCGCATACATGATCTTGATCCTTGTGGTATCACCGAAGATCTTGAAAAGATCGCCCAAGTCCTGTAACAGTTCATCTGAAGGCATATCAGCCTTAATATGTTTCAGTAAAGCTGCGTGATCGTGTGCCATTTGCGCTTCTCCTTCCGGTTTGTCATATGAACGATTGCTCATATGTTCATTTGTGCAAATATTATCACAACACATTTCAGGTGTCAACTCCCGTCCTCTCACCCTCCAAATCCCTAAAATAATGGGTTTTATTCAAAAAAAATATCTCAAAAACCCTCAAATTCTCTTGTTTTTAATGTCAAAGAACTTTATAATATCGGCATTGTCGGTGGCTAAAGCCCTTTCCGGCAAAGTATTTAACCCATATTCAGGGAGGATTTAATAATGAACAGAACAGAATTAGTTGATGCAATCGCTGTTAAGGCTGACATCTCCAAGAAGGATGCTGATGCTGCAGTTAAGGCTTTCATCGAAGTAGTATCTGATGAGCTTCAGAACAAGGGTAAGGTTCAGCTCGTTGGTTTCGGTACATTCGAGACATCCGAGAGAGCTGCTAGAACAGGCCGTAACCCTCAGACAGGTGCAGCTACAAAGATCAAGGCTTGCACAGCTCCTAAGTTCAAGGCTGGTAAGGCACTCAAGGATAAGGTTAACACAAAGCCTTCTAAGAAGAGCAAGAAGTAATCTTATATCAACTGATTATGCAAATAGAAGAGGTTGTCTTAATCGACAACCTCTTTTTGTTGGTATGATTATTTTCCGTTAAGTTCAATTATCGTTGCAATAATATCCGGTATGTATTGGTATACGAAAAGCAATAATGCAAACGAGAAGAATATCCACATCTCAACGCTGTGTGTCATCGAGTGCAAAATGGCCTTTCTTGCCGGCTCTCCGGGCATTACAGCCAACTTAAATTTCTTGCGTTTTACGATAAGCATGATAAATCCGACTATCTGAAAACTTACCAGTAATCCGATCCAAAGCAAAAGGAGCAAAAGCATCGGCAAAACGGACTTTATGATAACTGAATCATCAATGTCGGTATTAATATTTCCGGTTGCCATATCGATTCCCATGCTCTTCATCAATGCGTTAAACAGTTCGACCGTTACGGTTGATGTTACGAGATTCATGCTCGCGTGCATGATCATGGTGTAGATTATGTTACCTGTCCTTATGTACACGAAAGCAAATAACACACCGATAAAGAATGCAAAGAAAAACTGCTGGAAATTGCCGTGCCACAGACCGAACATGATTCCTGACATTGCGCAGCTGATAAATTCGCCGTGACGGATGGTCCTGTCAATAAGAAACTTTCTGAACAGGAGTTCCTCAAATATTGCAGGCAGTATTCCAATGGAAATGATCCTTATGACCGTGCCTGATGAGAATACCAGATTGTTGCTGAGTTCTGCTGCAGCATCCTCGCTGTCAGCGGTCAGAGAACCGATAGTTGTCAGGGCCAAATGTATCGGCATTCCCATGAGAGATCCGACCTGTGTGAGTCCGTACATCATCATTATAAGAAGCAGAAGCTGTCCGATCTTCATGGGTCTCTTCTCTATCTTGGTTACCGGAAGTTTTCTAAGTGCTAATGCAAGGACCGTAGTTCCGATAACACAAACATTTATCGAGTTAAGAACTATGTATATCGTTGCGAAATTCTCAGTGTAAAAATCGTAAAAGAAAACACTCAGCAATATTGATGCAAGCTTGATCACGAAGACGAAGCACCATCCGAAGATCGCATATCTGACCGCGATAGCACCAAGCATCTCTTCGATGGTATCCGTTCTCGTGTAAAACTGCGTAAGGATCAAAAGGACTGCCAAAAGCGGCAATGCTGCTGCCGCAACGAAAGGAACGCCGTAAAGCACCGCTTCCGAACCATACAATAATCCATTTGTGCTTGTAAGAGTCAATAACACCGCAGATATCACGATCAGCACGATTGCCGCGACGGATAATCCCCTGCGAAAAGCTTTATCTTCCATATTATCCTTCCTGTCAGGTCAAAACACCTGTTCCGAAGGGTATTATACTCAATATTTATTTACTATTCAGTAAGAAAGCAACGGATTTTTATAAAATTTAAGGTAATGTTAAGAATGCTTTTCAGACATTTTGCGTGTATACTGTCGTAGTTATCTTTAAGAAAAGAGGGAAATTTATATGTCAGATTCAAAAGTTTACAGGATTTTCGTAGTAAATCCCGGCAGCACGTCAACCAAAGTAGAGTTTTTCGAGAACGAGAAAAGCATTCTTGAAGGCAACGTATTCCACGATTCAGCGATCCTAAAAAATTTCCCTACGATTAACGACCAGCTGGATTACCGTATGGAATATGTAATGAAGTGGCTGAAAGATAACAACATTGACCTTACGGGAGTTGATGCCATCGTCGGAAGAGGCGGAGCTTGCTACCCGATCGAGGGCGGCACATATGAAGTAGACGACAGACTCATAAACGACGTCCGTGAAGCCAAGGGCGGCGTATATCACTCAAGCATGCTCGGTGTACAGATGGCAAAGAGACTTCACGACGAATTCGGCGGAAGACTTCTCATGGTAGACCCCATCGTTGTTGACGAATATCAGGATGTTGCAAGAATCACAGGCGTTAAAGGCATATACAGAACATCTGCCACTCACGCTCTTAACCTCAGGGCAACAGCTCATAAGTATGCTAAGAGTGTCGGCAAAAAATATAACGAGATGAACCTCATCGTATGCCACATCGACGGCGGAATCACGATCACTGCGCATCAGCACGGCAGAATGATCGATGCCAATGACGGAAGCGGCGGAGACGGCCCGATGACTCCTACAAGAATGGGAACAATGGCAGTTACTGATGTTCTCACTAAGTTATATGACAGACCTAAGGAAGAGATCAGAAGCCTCTGCCTTGCTACTGGCGGTCTCTCCTCCTGGTTCGGCACTTCCAATTCGGATACTATCCACGAGATGGTTGAAGCAGGTGACCCCAAGGCTAAGCTTATCTGGAACGCAATGATCTATCAGATCACAAAGTGGATCGGATCCATGGCATGCGTTCTTCACGGCGAAGTTGACGGCATCGTTCTAACAGGCGGTCTCATGCGTTTCCAGGATGTGCTTGACGGCATCACTGAAGCATGCGGATGGATCGCACCTATTGCCTCCTACCCCGGTGAGCTTGAACATGAAGCTATGAGAGCTGCCGCATTGAGAGTTTTAAGAGGCGACGAGCAGGCAAAGACATATCCGGGCAAGCCGAGATTTGAAGGATTCGATTTTCTTTAAGGAGATATGCATATGAGTTTTATCGAGACAATCAAGCAAAGAGCCAGAAGCGACGTTAAGACTATCGTTCTTCCCGAATCAGAAGACGACAGAACAATACTTGCAGCAGCAAAGGTCCTCGCTGACGGTACCGCTGCTCCCATAATCATCGGAACTGAAGAAGAAGTCATGGGTTCCGCAACAAGACTCGGTGCAGACCTTACAGGCGTACAGATACTTGATCACACAAAGTCAGCAGAGATCGACAAGTATGCAGCTCTTCTTGCAGAGATCAGAGCAAAGAAAGGCATGACCTTTGAAAAGGCAAAAGAACTCATCTCAGGTGACAAGCTCACATTCGGCATCATGATGGTCAAGTCAGGTGATGCTGACGGTCTTGTATCAGGTGCATGCCATACATCTGCAGACATGTTAAGACCTGCTCTCCAGATCATTAAGACAGCACCTGAAAGAAAGATCGCATCCATCGCTTTCATGTTCGAACTTCCCGACAAGTCTATCGGTGAAGACGGCATCATCCTCTGTGCTGACTGCGCACTCATGCAGGATCCTACACCTGAAGAACTCGCTGAGATCGGTGCAGAATCTGCTGCATCATTTGAAGCACTCATCGGAAAGAAAGCCAAGGTTGCTTTCCTCTGCCACTCTACAAAGGGTTCAGCAAATCACCCCTTCGTTGATAAGGTAGTAGAAGCAGTAAAGATCGCCAAAGAAAAGTATCCTGATGTCCTTTTGGACGGCGAGTTGCAGCTTGATGCAGCAATCATTCCCGAGATCGGTGCATCAAAGGCTCCCGGCTCACCCGTTGCAGGTCAGGCTAACGTCCTCATCTTCCCTAACCTTGAGGCCGGAAACATCGGTTATAAGCTCATCCAGAGAATCGGCAAGGCAGAAGCTTACAGCTTCCTTCAGGGTCTTGCAGCACCCGTTAACGACCTTTCCAGAGGATGCAGCGTTGACGAGCTTGTCGGCGTAATCGTTATCACCGCAGTTCAGGCCCAGCAAATGGCAACAGCGAAATAATCGATTTCAGAAAACTAATGTAAAATATAGGAAGCGTTGACTGTTCAGCGCTTCTTATTTTTTGCATAAAGGTTGATCTGATTATGTGGAACGGACTTAAGATCTCAGAAGTGTTTTTCGAAGAGTACGGTCTTCCGATGCTCGAGAAAAACTTCGCTGAATATAAAGATGAAATAGCAGCAGGCCTGGTCGGACAGACATCAGAATGCTTCGGATACGATGACTATATCTCACGTGATCACGACTACGCTCCGGGCTTCTGCCTGTGGCTTCCCGAAGAACTTAAAAAGAAGATTGGTGACGAACTTCAGAAAGCATATGATGAACTTCCCGTGGAAGAGTTCATATTAAACCACAGAGCCGATGTCGGAATGGCTGAACCAAGCAACATAATGACAGGTGCCAGAAGCCACCGTGTCGGTGTGCACAGTATTGAAGAATTCTATTTTGAACATACGGGAATGACAAAAGCGCCTGTTACTACACAGGAATGGCTTGCCACTCCCATGATGCATTTATCCGAAGCAGTCAACGGAAAAGTATTCCGTGACCCTTCAGGTGAATTCAGTGCTATAAGAAATGTTTGGGCGGGTTTCTATCCGGAAGATCTAATAAAGAAGAAAGTCGCTGCAGACCTTGCCATGGCGGGTAAAACCGGGCAATTTAATTATGTTCGCTCCATAAAACGTGGTGATATCGGGGCCGCTTATTGCTGCGTTACAGAATTCATATACAAGATTACTGCGGCATTGTTCCTTCTTAACGGCCGGTATATGCCATACTACAAATGGCGGTTTAGAGCGATGAAGGAGTTTACCACCTTGAGCTGCGTGGCTGAGCCGCTTTTGAAGCTTTCTCAAATGAGCGAAGAAGAAAGTCCGGGTAAGGTAGATCTTATTGAAGAAATAAGCGGCTCGATTGTCAAGGAACTGGTTAAACGCGGTTGGTCTTCGGGCTACAGCGACTATCTTCTCGACAATGCAAAACTCGTGATGAAGACCATAAGTGATACAGAGATTGCATCTTGGAATGTATTCGTCGGTGAAGATTGATAAGATTTCTAATTTCCGCTCTTATCAGGCAGTACTAACGCAACGTGGCCGGAATCTTCGACCGAAGATTCCACCCTCGGTTTGTCAGTATCTATACTGAAAGAAGAACTGTTTCTGACTGCGTTCCAGCGTGCGAAAACAATAACAAACACCATTGTTATTGCGAGCAGGAAGCCCGCAATAACAACGAATCCGCTCCCCATATTTGCGGCATGATTTTTAACTTTTAACGCCAAATCCGGAAACATGTCTTTCCCCCCTTTGCTTAACTTCTGAGGTTATTATCACAAAGGAGAAAATCAAAAAAGTACTAAATCGGCATCAAAACGGCATCAATTGTAAACAAATGCTAGATTGAATAGATCATGCCATACGAAGTGGAAAAGTTAACCGATAACTCAAATGTGTAGTTCTTATCATCCTTGAAAATAAACAGATAAGTAGCCGAATCCTCGTAATATGTATTATCAACCAGATGGTAAGTAACTATTTTCGCATTGAGTCTTGAAGCATAGTGATTATAAATAGCCGTGCGGAATCTGTCGCTTAAGAACTGGTATCCGTCAGTTGAATCATCAAAACCGTGAACGAGGTCATCCCAGTATTCCGCATCACCATAGAATTCGCATCGCAGAATAGCACCTGTCTTATCATCAACCAGACAATCGAATGTCCAGTGATCATCAAGAAATATAGATACGGCCCAGACAACGATCGTACCTCTGTTATTTTCGAGATTGATTATCATCGGCGCTGCATACCAGTTTTGTGCCACATTGAATCTGTATCCGGTAAAGTCAGCAAGAAAATCTCCCATTATCTTGGCAAGTTCTTCTTCCTGGACGAATATGCCTTTATCGATCTCAACACCGCCGGAGATTTCATAATCCACATTTGCGATGCCGATCTTCTGATTCATCGCAAGGTCATCCCTGTACGAGAGATTGATCTGCTGGATCTCAAGATCTTTCTGCATGCCTTCGCTGAACTTATCGTATGCATCAAAATCAACAATGGGAAGGAACCACCCGAAAGCGGCTGCGAGAATAATGAAAAATGCAGTAATCACAGAACTCAGTTTTCTCATCCCGTTATCTCCTTTATCATAACGGTAACGCATGTTCCATTACCTTCTCTTGATGCGAAAGAGATGGTTCCGTTATGGAGTTCGATTATCTCTTTACAAAGATTCAATCCGAGTCCTACACCGCCCTGCGCCCTTGAACGTGATTTATCAACACGGTAGAAAGCTTCGGTAATATGCTTGATTGCTTCTTCCGGCATTCCTCTTCCGTTATCGATAACTCTTATGCGGTAAAAACCCTTTACGCTCTCGCCGAGTATCATGATGTTTCCGCCGTTATCAAGTGCCTTTCTGGCGTTATCCAGAAGGTTAGTAATAACGGAGCTGAAAAGGTCAGGCTCAACCATGCACATTGAGGGTTCAAGACGGCACTGGAGCACGATCCTGTTTTTCTTATAAACAGGCTGAAGATGGATAGTAAGCGTCTCGATCATATTCTTCATATCGGTCGGAACAAACTTGATATCCTGTTTCTTCATCATGAGCATATCGAGAAGCTTTAACGACAACGATTCAAGTCTCTTGCCTTCAGAGAAAATATAGTTAGCGGCTTCCTGTGTCTCATCAGCATTTAATGCCTGGCTTCTCAAAAGATCCGCATAACCGATGATGGATGTCATAGGTGTCTTAAGTTCATGCGCAAAGCTTCCCATGAAGCGTTCCTGCTGTTCCATCGACATACGAAGCTCTGTAATGTTATCTTCAAGTTTTTCGGCCATGTTATCAAAATCCGAACCGAGCTGTCCTATCTCATCGTGCGATTTTGAATTGACTCTTGAATCGTAATGGCCTGAGGACAATTCCCTGGCCGTTCTGGATAACTTATACAAAGGTTTGGTAATAAGGTATGACGTGATCCACGCTGCAAGACCACCAATGAGTATCAGAACAATAAGAACCTGGTGATATACTTCCAACTGATCATCTCTTGCCTGGTATACTGGAGTGACGTCATAAAGGATAACCAGTTCAAGCGGCTTCTCGTTTGTCTTGATGACGCCGTTTATCTGATACAGATGTCTTCCGTCTCTTGTAAAAAGGAACGATTCAAATTCGGATTCCGTATCATAATCGGATTTGCTCTCACCATTCTGATAAAGGATCCTGTCACCTCTAATGAGACTGATGCCGACAAGACTGTCAGCCGTATTCATACGCTCAAGTGCAGTACTGATGCTTGAGAAATCCTGCTGGATATCAACGAAGTTAACGAGTTGAACTGACTGAAGAAGCATCTCATAAGATTCCGCACAGATATTCTCGTACTGTTCAAGGCTGCTTCTGAAATTCTGTCGTATCAGAAGAAGACCTCCCACACCGTAACTTAATGTGAGAAGCCAGATCATTACGAGGAGCATCTTCTGCCGGAATCGCATTATTAAGCCTCCAGCCTGTATCCTACCTTCGGCACAGCATGAATAACCTCTTCCCATCCGAGCTTCTTACGAAGTCTCTGAACATGAAGATCTACTGTCTTGCTTCCATATGGGAAAGGTTCATTCCAGACGCGCTCATAAATCGTCTCTCTGTACATCGCGATTCCGGGGTTCCTCGCGAAAAGAAGAAGCAGTTCATACTCCTTCGGCGTAAGCGGAATCGGATAAGAATCTTTATAGACGATCATTGCTTTTGTATCGATAACAAGGCCAGCAATACGGATCTCTGTATCCGTCTTGTTATATCGGCGCAAAACCACATTTACTCTTGCAAGCAGTTCGATGATCTCGAACGGTTTGGCAAGATAATCTTCTGCACCAAGCTCAAGGCCTCTTACTCTGTCCTCGACCATATTCTTTGCAGTAAGGAATATAACCGGAACCTTCATCGGACGGATATACTGCATAAGAGAGAATCCGTCGATCTTCGGGATCATTACATCAAGAAGAATAAGGTCATAAACGTTGTTCTTGATCAGATTGAGAGCCTCTTCACCGTCAAATGCACACGTGCATGAATAGCCTGACTTTGTAAGGCTCATCCTGATAAGATTTGATATTGGTTTTTCGTCTTCGACAATTAGTATATGAATCATATTTCCCCACCTCAAACATTACAATTATACATTGAAGCGGGGAAATGAACTATCAATTATTATTTAGGTTGTTGCACAAAGCCTTTTCGTTCTGTCAGGAAATGCCTGTGACTTTAAAATCCTTGTCCTCAACAGCTTTTGTAAGAATATCGTCTGCAACATCTTTCTCGAGTGCGACAACTGCCGTACCCTTATCGTGAGAAACATCAGCAGAAATAACGCCTTCCAAAGCTTCCAAAGCCTTCTTTACTGTTGCTTCGCAGTGTCCGCACATCATGCCTTCGATAGTAATAGTCTTTTCCATTTTGTTGTTCTCCTTTATTGTTATTTTATTGAATTCATTTTCAATCTCACCGCTCATGTTCCTGACATTGCTCTTTACCCTGTCGTGCCTGGATTCATATGGCTTTACGAGATTAAGCCTCAACGCATTCATGCATACGGTAAAGCTTGAGATACTCATAGCCGCAGCTCCGAGCATTGGTGACATTGTAATTCCCAACGCCGCGTAGGCACCTGCCGCTACGGGAATAAGAGCGACATTATATATGAAGGCCCAAAAAAGATTCTCATGAATATTGGTTATCGTCCTTCTGGATATTCTTAATGCTGCAGCAGCATCTTTCAAATCTGATTTCATGAGAACGCAATCGGCCGCATCGATTGCTATGTCAGTACCCGCACCAATTGCCATTCCGATATCTGCTGAAGTAAGAGCAGGAGCATCGTTTATGCCGTCACCGACCATAATGACCTTGCCGTATTTTTGAAGAGTTTTTACAACTTTCTCCTTATCACCCGGAAGAACATCTGCGATGGTCAGATCAACGCCTGCAGTCTTTCCTATTGCATCTGCAGTTCTTCTGTTGTCACCTGTCAGCATAACCGTATAAAGTCCCATTTTCTTGAACTCTTCTATCGCTTCAGATGAATCTTCTCTCAGCGTATCCGCTACCGCGATAATTCCCCTGAGCTTACCTTCTGATTCAAAGAACAAAGGTGTTTTTCCCTGCCCTGACAATTCATCGGCTCTGGCCCTTATCTCACTATCAACCGTGCAGTTTTTTGATATAAAGCTTAGGTTTCCGCCACGGAGCATACGTCCGTCTATTCTGCCTTCAAGGCCATTTCCCGCAAACACTTTGAAATCTTCTATCTGCGCTGCAGTCAAGTTTTTCGAAGTGCAGTAATCCGTTATTGCCCTTCCCAAAGGATGTTCGCTGCCCTGCTCGAGCGCATATGCATCATTAAGAAGTTCATTCTCACTGACGCCATTTGCTGTGACGATATCCGTAACCTTCGGAATACCGCTTGTAATGGTTCCGGTCTTATCAAGTACTATTATGTCTGCTTTGCCCGTCTGCTCAAGCGAAGATGACGTCTTGAACAGGATTCCGTTTTTGGCGGCAACGCCGTTACCCACCATTATCGCAACAGGTGTAGCGAGTCCCAACGCACACGGGCAGCTTACTACAAGAACGGCTATCGCTCTTGTCAGAGAATCACCTATAGGAGCACCGATAAACATCCATATTGCAAAGACAATCGCAGCGATCACCAGAACTGCTGGAACAAACACGCCCGATACCTTATCTGCGATCCTGGCAATAGGAGCTTTGGAACCAGCTGATTCACTTACCATCCTGATTATCTGGGCAAGTGTTGTATCCTCACCGACTTTCTCGGCACGGCACTTAATAAATCCCGTTTTGTTTATGGTAGCTGCAGACACCTTGTCTCCTGCCTGCTTATCAACGGGAACAGATTCACCTGTCAAAGCGGATTCATCCACCGTACAGTCACCCTCTAATATTTCTCCGTCAACAGGAATAGATCCGCCCGGTCTGACAACATAGATATCACCTGCTCTTACTTCCTCAATGGGAACGGTAACTTCATTCCCGTCTCTTAAGAGAACGGCTGTCTTGGGCTGGAGATCGAGGAGTCCCTTAAGTGCATTTGTAGTCCTTCCTTTTGAAATTGCCTCAAGGAGTTTGCCTATCGTAATAAGAGTTAAGATCATGGCGGCCGACTCAAAGTAAAGTTCGTCCATAAGAGCCATCTGAGCCTCGTGTGAATGCTCAGAAGTCATGTGTAACAATGTTACAACGCTGTAAATATAAGATATTCCGGACCCCATGGCTACCAGAGTATCCATGTTGGTTCCCTTATGCAAAAGAGCTTTAAACCCGTTCACAAAGAACTTTTTATTAATCACCAGAACGATTCCTGAGAGCAGCATCTCGACAATTCCGATGCCGACCATGTTGTGTTCAAGAAAAGACGGGACCGGCCAGCCCCACATAGAAGCACCCATGGAAAAATACATGAGTGCGATCAGGAATACAATCGAGCTTACGAGCCTTCTTTTGAGAACCGGAGTCTCGTGGTCTTCAAGCCGGGCTTCCATGTTTTTCAGGAGACTGCTGTCAGCCTTATCACCTTTTGTTTCAGGAGAAGCTCCGTATCCTGCATCTTCCACCGCTTTGATTATCTTTTCAGGGTCAGCCGTACCGGTAACGCTCATCGAGTTTGTAAGGAGCGACACGCTGCATGACTCAACGCCGTCAACTCCTGACACAGCCTTTTCGACATGTGCCTGGCATGCGGCGCAGCTCATTCCGGTAACTAAGTACTTCTCGGTTTTTGTTCCAATGTTATCCATAAGGATACACTTTCTAAGGTTGATATTTATTTCATTAGTTTCTGAAGAAGCTCAACCAATTCTTCAGTCTTTTCATCCGAACCGTTCCTGATGTCATCGGCAACACATGTCTTGATGTGATTTCCCAAAAGCACCTTGGAGAAACTGTTAAGCGAACATCTTGCTGCGCTTACCTGTGTAAGGATATCAACACAGTAAGCATCTTCTTCGATCATCTTGCGGATGCCCCTGATCTGACCTTCGATGCGGTTCAGACGGGTGATCATATCCTTAATCTCCTCTTCGGATCTGTTTTTCTTCTGGCAATGCGGGCACTTCTTCTCAGACATGGCTCTTACCTCCGTTCAAGCATACCCCCTGGGGGTATCTACATCTGCAAGCAATATATACCCCCTGGGGGTATGCGTCAAGTATTTAGACAGGATTTACTTACTAAAATCTATAAACATGAATTTGGTAAGTAAACTTTTTCGCTTACGCCCTCGAAAAAGATGTGAATTGCAGTTTTAAGGGCCTCTTTCAATGCTGTACTCCGAAAACATCACGCAAGATGACCTGTTTTCGCGAAAAAGCATGGCAAAACAGCTTATATACCCCCACCCCTTACTTACTAAATCTGGAAAAACGCATTTTAGTAAGTAAATCAGCCTCATACCAATACCAACACCTTGCAAATCCCACCGTCTTAATATATATTTCTTTTGCTTTATACATAAAGAAAGGAAACACAATGCGCCGCACCAAGCCGATCGGTATTGTACTGCTTCTTATCACCGCCCTAATCTGGGGTTCATCTTTTGTTGCCCAGTCCATCGGCATGCAGAGCATCGATGCATTTACTTTCACGGGCATAAGGACTACGCTCGGCGTACTTTTCCTTCTCCCTATTACGCTCATAGTCAACAAGGGCTTTGATTTCAGAAAAAAGACTCTGCGCTCAGGCCTGATACTCGGAATCGTATTCTCGATCGCGCAGAACTTCCAGCAATTCGCATTCTATTATTCAACTTCAGGAAAGATAGCTTTCATCACGGCTTTCTATATGTTCTTCGTGCCGCTTTTCTCTGTCTTATTCTTTAAGAAAAAGATTGCAGTACTTACGTGGGCTTCGATCATAATGGGAATTGCAGGACTCTTCCTTCTCTGCATAGATCCTTCAGATCTCACATCGGTAAACCTCGGCGATGCGCTTGCGCTTATCTGCGCGGTCTTCTATGCCGTACAGATAATGCTGATAGATAAATTCCTGGAAGAAAACGTCAACGGCGTACAGCTGTCCTTCATGCAGTTCACCGTTGCGGCAGTAATATCAATTGTAGCAATGTTCATATTCGAGAAACCTGTTTTAGCAGATATAAAAACCGCAGCTCCTTCCCTTCTTTATTCGGGAATAATGAGCTGCGGCATTGCATACACTCTTCAGATCGTGGGACAGAAACATGCAAGTCCTGTCGTGGCTTCCCTGCTCATGTGTCTCGAGTCGGTCTTCGCTGTCATTGCTGCTGCGATAATCCTTAAAGAAGGATTGTTGCCGAGAGAACTGGCAGGATGCATTGTTATGTTTTCTGCTATTATCCTTTCGCAGGTTTCTGAGACTCTTTCTGCAAAGAAGCGGAATCAGGAGTCGGCAAAACTTTCTTAAGAACAAGTACCGTTCCAATCATAAGGACAATACCTATAGCAAGAGAAAGTACGGCATTCTTTACGATTCCGGCGATCATATAAGTTACAAATGATACTCCTGCACATGTAAGAGCGTAAGGGAGCTGGGTGGATACATGCGCTATGTGATTGCACTGTGCTCCGGCCGAGCTCATGATAGTCGTATCGGATATCGGTGAGCAGTGGTCACCGCATACGGCACCAGCCATACATGCAGATACACAGATTACTGCAAGAGTTGCCTTTGCGGGATCAGGGTCATTGAGCTTGAATACTTCAAGAGTGATAGGGATAAGAATACCGAATGTTCCCCATGATGTTCCTGTTGCAAATGACAAGAGGCATGCAATAAGGAATATGATCGCAGGAAGCAGCACATTGAAATCACCCTTTCTGCTCTCTACGAAAGCAGCTACAAAATCAGCAGCGCCCAAAGACTCAGTCATAGCCTTTAATGACCATGCAAGCGTAAGGATAGTGATCGGGCCTACCATCGCCTTGAATCCTTCTTCAACGCATGTCATGCAGTCCTTAAACTTAAGGACCCTTCTGAAAAGATAGAATATAACTGTGAAAACGATTCCTCCGAATGAACCGTAAGCAAGTCCTACGGATGCATCGCTGTCACCGAATGAAGTTATAAATCTCTCGAAGACGTTTCCTTCAAGTTCACTGCCGAAGAATCCGCCGGTGTAGATCATTCCGATAACACAGCAGAAAATAAGGACGATTACGGGAAGAACAAGGTCAATAACCTTACCATTCTTCTCGACATTCTCTTCTCCCGCTGCAACAGGTTCTTTAACGGTAAAGATATCTCCGTTCTTAGCATTGATCTCGTGACGTGCCATAGGTCCGAATTCGATCTTGAAAACAACCATGAGGATCATCATGAGTACAGTTAAAAGTGCGTAATAGTTATATGGAATAGCCCTTATAAAGAGCATGAGTCCGTTTGTGCCTTCCGGTGCGAAGCCGGATACAGCTGCTGCCCAGGAAGATACCGGAGCGATAATACAGATAGGCGCTGCCGTAGCATCTATAAGATAAGCAAGTTTTGCACGAGAGATCTTCTGTCTGTCCGTAACAGGTCTCATAACAGAACCTACAGTAAGGCAGTTAAAATAGTCATCGATAAAGATCAGGACACCGAGGGCAATTGTTGCAAGCTGGGATCCGACTCTGGATTTAACATGCTTGGATGCCCAGTTGCCGAATGCGGCAGATCCTCCGGCCTTATTCATCAAGGCAACTATAATGCCAAGGAATACAAGGAAAACAAGGATTCCGACATTATATGAATCAGAGAGAGATGCTATGATCCCGTCTTTGAAAACATGTTCCAATGCAGGAACAGGATGGACCATATAAAGATACTTAACCGGGGTTGCTGTAAAAGAATAGATCAAACCGCCTACCGCAACACCGATAAAAAGTGAGCTGTAGACTTCTTTGGTAATGAGCGCTAACACGATAGCCACAACCGGCGGTACAAGTGCCCATAGTGTGTTGTACATCAAGGGAATAAATTCGGCTTCCATAAAACCCTCCGAATGAAAATTGCTTTTTCAATAATAGCACGGAGTATATTTCGCCTCAAACCCACAAAAACAATAAAATAAAGCATTTCAAGTTGTCACTATGCTTATTCATCAAAAAAGGCCGTCATGTAAATGACGGCCTCATTGAAAACTGATTAAGTATTTATCAGAACTTGCCTGCCTTAGCAGCTTCCTCAACGGATACTGCTGTGGAAACAGTCATACCAACCATAGGGTTGTTACCTGCACCGATAAGACCCATCATCTCAACGTGAGCAGGAACTGAAGAAGAACCTGCAAACTGAGCGTCAGAGTGCATACGGCCCATAGTATCTGTCATACCATAGGAAGCAGGACCTGCAGCCATGTTATCAGGGTGAAGTGTACGGCCTGTACCACCACCGGAAGCAACAGAGAAGTACTTCTTGCCTGCCTCGAGGCGCTCCTTCTTGTATGTACCTGCAACAGGGTGCTGGAATCTTGTAGGATTTGTTGAGTTACCTGTGATGGAAACGTCAACGTTCTCCTTCCAAAGAATAGCTACACCTTCCTGAACGTCATCTGCACCATAGCAGTTAACCTTTGCTCTCGGGGATGCAGGATCCTTTGAATAGCATGTTCTGGAGAGCTCCTTGAGCTCGCCTGTCTTATAGTCATACTCTGTCTCAACATATGTGAAGCCGTTGATTCTGGAGATGATCTTTGCAGCGTCCTTTCCAAGACCGTCAAGGATAACTCTGAGGGGCTTCTGACGAACTCTGTTAGCCTTCTCGGCGATACCGATAGCGCCCTCTGCAGCTGCGAATGACTCGTGACCTGCGAGGAATGCGAAGCACTCTGTGTCCTCTTCGAGGAGCATCTTACCGAGGTTACCGTGGCCAAGACCTACCTTACGTCTGTCAGCAACAGAACCGGGAATGCAGAAAGCCTGGAGACCTTCACCGATTGCAGCAGCAGCGTCAGCAGCTCTTCTGCAGTTCTTCTTGATTGCGATAGCAGCGCCTACTGTGTAAGCCCACTTAGCGTTCTCGAAGCAGATAGGCTGAATGCCTTCGATGAGGTGATAAACATCAAGACCTGCGTCCTTTGTGATCTTCTCAGCTTCTTCAATGGAAGCAATACCGTACTCAGCGAGCTTAGCGTTGATCTGGGGTAATCTTCTCTCGTATGATTCAAATAACTCTGCCATTTGTCATTCCTCCTTATTCCTTACGCGGGTCGATAAACTTAACAGCATCGTCAACACGTCCATACTTACCTGAAGCCTTCTTGAGTGCTTCTGCAGGCTCGTCACCCTTCTTGATGAAATCCATCATCTTACCGAAGTTAACGAACTTGTAGCCGATGATCTCGTCGTTCTCGTCGATTGCGAGGTCTGTGATGTAACCGTCTGTGAGCTCAAGATAACGGGGACCCTTAGCGAGTGTACCGTATGTTGTACCTACCATTGAACGAGCGCCCTTACCGAGGTCCTCAAGGCCGGCACCGATCTGGAGACCGTCTTCAGAGAAAGCACTCTGTGTTCTACCATAAACGATCTGGAGGAAGAGTTCTCTCATTGCTGTGTTGATAGCGTCGCAAACAAGGTCTGTGTTGAGAGCTTCGAGAATTGTAAGTCCGGGAAGGATCTCAGATGCCATAGCAGCGGAGTGTGTCATACCGGAGCAACCGATTGTCTCAACCAATGCCTCCTGGATGATACCGTCCTTAACGTTGAGGGACAGCTTGCAAGCACCCTGCTGAGGAGCGCACCAGCCGATACCGTGTGTGTAACCGGAGATGTCCTTAACATCCTTTGCGCTAACCCACTTTGCTTCCTCAGGGATCGGTGCAGCACCGTGATGAACACCCTGATGAACAGAGCACATGTTCTTGACTTCTGTCGAATAAATCATGTCTATTTCTCCTTTCCTTTCAAGGAATTTGTTGGTGGAATGAAATATAGTTTCCGAGTGTTAATTATATAAAAGCGAGGGGGGCATTTCAACCGAAAAGCCCCCCTATTCTTAGTTAAATTCAAAAGTTTTAATGATTGTTCACCTAATTGCGTCAACCATAGACTTTACATACTCTCCGACATGTTCCGGAGCATCCTTTCCGTACTGCGCGACAATCTTAACGATAGCCGAACCGACAATTACCCCGTCAGCGCTCTGAGCCATCTTTGCAGCCTGCTCGGGAGTCGAGATCCCGAATCCTATGGCACAGGGAACGTCAGTTGCAGCCTTAACTGCTGCACAGAGCGAAGGAATGTCTGTCGTGATCTTGCTTCTTACGCCGGTAACGCCAAGGCTTGATACGATATAGATAAAGCCTGAAGCCTGTGAAGCCACCATTGAGATGCGATCATCTGATGTAGGCGCGATAAGCGAGATAAGATCGATTCCATACTGCTTGCAGATGCCGTCGAACTCATCCTTTTCCTCATAAGGAACATCAGGAAGGATAATACCGTCGATGCCGACTTCAGATGCCTTCTTGCAGAATCTCTCGATTCCGTATGAGAATACGACGTTTGCGTATGTCATGAACACCATGGGAACAGTAACGTTAAGCTCTGTTCTGAGACGCTTTACCATGTCGAAAACCTTATCCGTCGTGCATCCTTTTTCTAGAGCACGGAGGCTGGCTTCCATAATGACAGGACCTTCAGCTGTAGGATCTGAAAAAGGGATGCCGAGCTCGATCAGTGAAGCGCCGGCTTTCTGCATCTCAACAACGCAGCGCGCAGTCGTATCAAGATCTGGATCTCCGCATGTGATAAAAGGAACGAACGCTTTACCGTTCTCAAATGCTTTAGCTATATTACTCATTGATATTCTCCCCTCTGTAACGTGCGATGGCAGCACAGTCCTTGTCGCCTCTGCCGGAGATTGTAACCACCATGATCTTATCCTTTGAAAGCGTAGGAGCAAGCTTCATTGCATGTGCAACTGCATGTGCCGACTCGATAGCGGGAATGATTCCTTCTGTTCTTGACAGGTACTCAAAGGCATTAACAGCCTCATCATCAGTAACAGCTACATACTGTGCCCTGCCGGTATCGTGGAGATTTGCGTGTTCAGGACCGATGCCCGGATAATCAAGGCCTGCGGAGATCGAATAGACCGGAGCGATCTGACCATATTCATCCTGGCAGAAATAAGACTTCATTCCGTGGAAGATTCCGAGCTTGCCCGTGTTGATCGTAGCAGCTGTCTCGAAAGTATCTATGCCTCTGCCGGCAGCCTCGCAACCGATGAGGTTTACTTCCTTGTCTTCAATATAGTGGTAGAAAGATCCGATGGCATTTGAACCGCCGCCGCAGCAGGCAAGAACATAATCAGGAAGGCGTCCTTCCTTCTCCATAAGCTGTGCCTTTGACTCGCGTGAGATAACAGCCTGGAAATCTCTTACGATCGTCGGGAAAGGATGAGGACCCATTACAGAACCTAAGCAGTAATGTGTATCGTCGATCCTTGTAGTCCATTCGCGCATACATTCTGATACCGCATCCTTAAGAGTTGCAGTACCTGAAGTAACGGGTACAACGTCTGCACCCAGAAGCTTCATTCTGTATACGTTCAGTGCCTGACGTTCTGTGTCGACCTTGCCCATGAAGACAACGCACTCCATTCCGAAAAGCGCTGCCGCTGTTGCAGTAGCTACACCGTGCTGGCCTGCGCCTGTCTCTGCGATGAGTCTTGTCTTGCCCATTTTCTTTGCAAGAAGAGCCTGACCTAATACGTTGTTGATCTTGTGTGAACCTGTATGATTCAGATCTTCACGCTTAAGATAGATCTTTGCGCCTCCGAGATCTTTGGTCATCTTCTCAGCATAATAAAGATTGGACGGACGCCCCGCATAGTCGTTTAACAATTCCGTGAGTTCCTTATTGAACTCAGGATCATTCTTATAGTGGTTATAAGCTTCTTCAAGCTCGATTACCGCATTCATCAGAGTCTCGGGGATATACTGTCCTCCGTGTATTCCGAATCTTCCCTTTGAATTAGGCATACTTACCTCCATAATTAACTGCATTTATAAACTTTTCTATTTTTTCTTCATCCTTGACACCGTCTGTCTCAACTCCTGAACTCACATCAACTGCAAACGGTTCAAGCAATCTTATCGCTTCTCCGACAGTATCCGGGTCAAGTCCTCCGGCGAGGAAATAATCCCTCTTGAAATCTTTTAAGATGCTCCAGTCAAACTTCTTTCCGGATCCTGCTCCCGAATCGATCATGACATAATCGGCTGATGAGTGCAGCGCTTTCTCGAGGGCACCTTCCTCACCGGCTTTAAAAGCCTTGATTACAGGGCGGTCCAAAGTACGCTTAACATATTCAACGTATTCTTCAGACTCATGTCCGTGAAGCTGGATTATCTCGACTCCGCTTATTCTTGCAGCAGAAATGACATTGTCGAGCGGTTCATCCATAAAAACTCCAACAGGTTTTATATCAGACCTTAAGAATTCTATCAACTCACCGGCTTTGTAGGGATCTACATATCTTTTGGATTTTTTGAAGAAAACAAAACCTGCATAATCGGCACCGTGTCTGTTGACGGCAATGACGTCTTCAAGTCTGGACAATCCGCAGATCTTAAGCTCTGTTCCAAACATCACGATAATCCTTTCAGATCATTCAAGAATTTTGTTTTATCTTCAGCTCTCATCATTGATTCTCCGATGAGTACCGCATCAACCTTTTCCTTTTCGAGAAGCACGATATCATCTCTTGTCTTAACTCCGCTCTCGGCGATGAACACTGCCTGGTCTCCGATATATTCCCTGAGCCTTAAGCAATTGGACGGATCTACGGTGAAATCCCTTAAGTTACGGTTGTTAACGCCTATAACTCTTGCGCCTTCACCCAGGGCCATATCGCACTCATTCTTGTCATGCGCTTCGACCAGTGCCGTAAGTTCCAGTTCATCACACAGTCTTATGTATTTTCCGAGCGTTGAAGAATCAAGAATGGAGCAGATAAGAAGTATTGCGGAAGCTCCTTTTGCACGCGCTTCGTAGATCATGTACTCATCAACGGTAAAGTCTTTTCTTAAGACCGGAATACTTACTTCAGAAGCGATGTCTTCAAGATAATCAAGAGAACCCAAAAACCACTTGGGTTCGGTAAGACATGAGATGCAAGAAGCACCTGCTTTTTCGTAAGATCTTGCAATCTCAAGATACGGGAAATCTTCGGCAATTATTCCCTTTGAAGGAGATGCCTTTTTGCATTCGCAGATATAACTCATTCCTTCTTCACGGAGTTTTTTCTCAAAAGCGAAATCAGTTCCGGAGGCAGCAAATGCCTGATCCATTACTTTTGAAAGCGATACCTCGAGTTTCTTATCGAGATATATCTTTCTGTTGTTATCTGCAATCTGTTCCAGAATGTCTGCCATGAGATTCCCCTAACTTGATCTGCTTACTTATTTGATTCTTCGATAAACTTATCGAGCACTTCCAAAGCTTTACCACTCTCAATGAGATTCTTGGCCTGGCCTACGCCCTCTTCGATCGTCTTTGCCTTGCCTGCTGCGTAGATTGCAGCACCTGCGTTCATGCATACGACGCTCTTTCTTACGTCAGTGATCTTTCCTTCGAGAATGCCTCTTGTAACCTGTGCATTCTCTTCAGGAGTACCGCCGACGATATCTTCCTTTGTTCCTCTCTTAAATCCGAAGTCCTCAGGCTTGATCTCATAAGTCATGATGGTTCCGTCTTCCTTAAGTTCAGCAACGAATGTCTCTGAAGATACGGAGATCTCATCAAGTTTATCCTCACCATATACAACGAGTGCACGCTTTGCTCCCAATGACTTCAATACATGTGCAATGGGCTCGGCAAGATACTGGTCATATACACCCAAAAGATAGAAATCAGGTGTGGCAGGGTTTGTCAAAGGTCCCAAGATATTAAATACGGTTCTGAATCCCAATTCCTTACGGATAGGTCCTACATACTTCATGGATGTGTGATACTTCTGTGCAAAGAAGAAACAGAAGCCTACATTCTTAAGAAGCTCAACGCACTTCTCGGGTTCAAGATTGATGTTTGCGCCCAAAGCTTCGAGGCAGTCAGCTGTACCTGACTTGGATGAAGCAGCTCTGTTGCCGTGCTTTGCAATCTTGATGCCTGCAGATGCTGCAACGAAAGCAGATGTTGTTGAGATGTTAAAGCTTCCTGCTCTGTCTCCGCCTGTTCCTACGATCTCAAGGACTTCCATGCCCTGCTTATCAACCTTCAATGCGTGCTCACGCATTGCTGCAGCGCAGCCCGTGATCTCATCGATGGTCTCAAACCTTGCGCTCTTTGTAGACAAAGCTGCGAGGAATGCAGCGTTCTGGGTGGATGTAGACATACCGCCCATGATCTCGTTCATTGTCTCATACGCCTCTTCGTAAGTAAGGTCTTCCTTGTTTACGATCTTTTCGATTGCCGCCTTAATCATGTTCTTTTTTCTCCTTCCGGTTGGTTCTGCCGGAAATAAAAAATCCCCAGCAGGAATTTAAGTGTTCCTGCCGGGGACGAATTATAGACTAATCCGCGGTGCCACCCTGGCTTTGCGTTGTTGAGACGCCACTCATAGGATACCAACATATCCCGGACTGCTTACGCGAGTCGTACGTTGCACATTTAATGCACCCTCCGCGGTCCATTTGATAATCCGGTTCCCGCTTCACTCTCAGCATCGGAAGCTCTCTGTAGGGCCTATAACTATCTTTATCTCCGCATCAACGGTTTGATTGTTATGACAAAAATAATACTTTATGCCTAAAAAGTCAACAATATTTTTCCCTTTAGCATCAGTGATACATGGTGAAAGTATCTTTTACCATATTGTAGGATGCCATATCCGTCGAGTAATACTCTACTGAAACGTAGTGCAGTCTGTCTTCGTTGTCGTAGAAGTACCATACAGAAAGGATCATGCCGTCCTGATACTCACTGTGGATCTCATATGCTTCAAAACCGCCCATAGTGGTCATCAGGTAATAAGCATTCGTAACATCGCTGGATTCCTGCAACGCCTGAACGCTGGAACTGACGATCATTTCAATATCAACACCTACACCCTTGTTATATACATCGGGCATTACAGACAGGTTGATGATCGCAGAAGTATCCCTGTTGATACGCTGTTCTCTTGCAAGGTAGTAATCTCCCATGCCGTCGGCTTCAGTCCAGTAATCCCATGTTCCTTCTGTAAGGAAAACATAACCGGTAATGCTGTCACCCATTACTTCAGTATCACTGTCGTATGTAGGTTCAACATATGTGTCGGTAGCAGATGTTGTTACAGGGTCTGTTCCATAAGCAGAAGTCGTTACAGAAGTGGAAGAACCGAAATATGCTTTGAAATCCTTTTCGAGGACGAAAGTAACATATGAAGCAGCTTCCATGTTGCAGACATCAAGAACGTTATATGTCTCGCCATCTTCTTCAGGTGTCAGGTAGAATCCGAAGTAATGGATCGTCCACGGATCTCTGTCCTGTTTCTCGCCGTCTGCGATGAGTTCCTCATAGTCGAGGCAGATGCAGAGGAGGTTTTCCATCTCATATTCTTCATTCATGCTGATCATGGAACTAATCTCGCTCTTCTCAACGCCTAATTCATCAATATCTTCCGTAATGTACTCGAAAGCATCTTCTCCTGAGTAGATCTGGTACTTTCCCGTATAGTAATTATCAGAAGTATCGAGGTAAGACTGATAATAGGTGAAAGTCTTTGTCTTCTTATCAAAAACCATGTAAGAGTTATCACCCGTTGTGATCCAGTTATTCTTCTCGATCATCTTTACATAGTCGATCGCATCATCGTCATCATCATTAAGAATGGACGAGGTAGGATAAATATCTTCAAATTCGCTCGTAAAATCGTCCCACTCCGGCGACAAGAAGAATGCCGTCAAAGACAACAGGATGATCGCGGAAATGATAAGACCTGCAATGGCAAATCCCTTACCCTTCTGCTTTTTGGCAATCGCAACGATCAATCCGATAAGAGACAAAAGAAATCCGATAGGGCATGTAATTCCGAGGCAGCCAAGTCCTATCAGAGACAAAACAAAACCTGCTACGCACAGTCCGTTTTTCTTCTCTTTCTTAACAACAGGCTGAGTTATGGGCTGGGCATATACCGGCTGTACAGGCTGGGCTGCAGGCTGGATAATTACCGGCTGAGACGCGGGCTGAGATACAGGCTGCTGATATACGGGCTGTGCTGCCGGCTGAGGTGCTGGTTGCTGGTAAGTAGGCTGAACAGGCTGGGCTGCTGGCTGCTGGACCGGAGCCGGAAGAGGACTTCCGCAACTTGATCAAAACTTGGTGCCATCTGCACAACTTGCTCCGCAATTAGGACATACTGCCATACTATAATCTCCTTATTAAATATTCCAAACGACCCGTCGCACAGGCGGGCCGCTTATTAATTGTCTGCTTCGCCGCTGACTTTTTCTTTTTTAGCGGCTTTGATGTTCTCTCGTTCATGACGCTCATCTTTGGTTTTCTTCCTTGCTGTGAGCCACGGCACGGCAATCTGTCTGTAGATATAAGAAAGCATTGCAGCAAGCGGGATGGCAAGGAGCACACCCGGAACACCCCAGATCTTGCCTCCGACAACGAGGAAGACAAGGATCAGGAATGCAGGAACCTTGAGAGCGGAACCGAAGAGTCTCGGCTTGATGACATAACCGTCAATAAGCTGGAGAACCAGGGTGAATATGAGGAACGGAATAACAAAATGCGGTTCTACGAGGAGCAGGATCACTGCACCGATAAAAGCTCCGACAAACGGACCGAATGTCGGTGCGAGGTTGCAGAGGGCAACCACTACTGAACAGAACACTGCGTAAGGCATATGGAATGCGAACATGAATATTGCATTGACTATTCCGACGATAAGAGCATCTACAAGTTCGCATACGATGAATCTTGAGAATATGCTGTTGAATTTGTTCCATACATCTTTGAAGTTATCGTAATGCTGTGTCGGAATAACAAGGAAAAAGAATTCACTTAACAACTCGACAAGATTCTTCTTTCCGATAAGGAAATAGAATGCAAGGATAACGCCGATGAGGAAATTGAATGTGTTGGAAACAAGATTGGTCGAGAATTTGATAACACCGGAAGCGGTCATGTCGTTGCTGAAAACAAACTTCATGACGATCGCGGGAAGATTACTCTGTTCATCAATAAAGTTGATAATGCTGACCTTAATATCCTGATCAAGTTCCGTTGAAAGAACGAGTTCCTTAAGGCTGCTCATGTATCCTGAAAGTCCCATCGCAAAAGTTGTGATGTTTTCGATGAGCATAGGAGTAATGACCACTATCAGCGCTACAAAAAGACCTAGAACAAAAATAAGAGATACTACCGCGGAAATGATCCAGGCAGCATCCTCATTTTTCTTTATACCCTTTTTAAGACGCTTATAGATGAAACACGCAAGGGGATTTACAGTATATGCAATTACCGCACCGATGATTACGGTTGATGTTATCGTAAGAAATGAATTGAAAAACTCCTTAAAGTTTCCGATATGCGATACGAGCATATAGAAAACTACTACAAGGCAAAGAGAGATCGTGAGTCCTGCCCATCTGTTCTTCTCATATTTATTGAAACGTTCTTTATATTTAACCATGCGAGTATTATATCAGGATGATATTGATAAACAACCATAAAAGAAAACTCCCGCAGATTGGTGCGGGAGTAGGATTTACTGTTACAAATTATATTCAGATGTAAGTCAAGTTCCGATTGATCTGTTGATTCAATTCTTGAGAGAAACTCAAATTTAAGTAAAAACTTACTTGGAGGAAACTAGTGAATCAAGCAAGACCAATCGTCTGCTTGTTTGTGCTTCACTTCCCATTGGTCTCACCTCCTTAGAACTTTTAGAGTTCCTTTTCTTGATGACTTGAGTATAGCACAGTAAATGTCAGAATGTGTTACCAAAAAGTGAACGATTGCTGACATTGATATTTCCATGAGATATCAACGAGCTTACAAGAAAAGATATTTGATTATTGGGGTGCCGGAATACCGAAGTCCTTATCGCCGTCCCTGGACAGGAACGACATGGGCGGAAGCTCTACAACGCTTCCGTCTGCTGAAGATACGGCCTTCATGAAGAATGTCATCTCAGGATGCGGGCAGTCATTAACGGGGTTCATTTTCCCATCGTATAGTTCGGAAACGACAACGGGTGCCATATAGCCTTCAGGCATGAGCACATTTAACGTATCGCCCTTATAGAGCTTGTTCTTCTGGGTGACTTTGTTAAGACCGGTCGTACTGTCAAACGAATCAGTAACACCTACTACAAACGCAGGCTTGTTATAAGACTTGTCGGGATCTATCTTAGCGTCGTCACAGGGAGCATCAAAAAAGAACCCCGTATCGTAATCTCTGTGTACGACCTTATCGAGTATTTCTTTCCAGTGAGGATCGAGCTTATAGTTATCGGGATCCTTACAGCAGAGATCAACAGCTTCCCTGTAGACCTTCGTGACTGCAGCTGCATAGTAAGCTCCCTTGATCCTTCCTTCGATCTTGAAAGAATTGATTCCTGCTTCCAGAAGTTCCGGTACATGATCGATCATGCAGATATCACGGCTTCCGAAAATATAAGTTCCGCGCTTATCCTCTTCTACAGGAAGCTGTATATCGGGGCGCTTTTCTTCGACAACATAGTAACCCCATCTGCAGGGCTGTGCGCATGCGCCGCCGTTGGATCTTCTGCCTGTAAAATAATTCGACAAAAGGCATCTGCCTGAATAAGAGACACACATCGCGCCGTGGATGAAGCATTCAAGCTCAACATCCTGCGGAATGGATTTACGGATCTTCTTTATCTGTTCAAGTGAGACCTCACGTGCGAGAACGATTCTTTTCGCGCCCTGCGAAGCCCAGAAATTACATGCTGCGCTGTTTGTTACACTGGCCTGAGTTGAGATGTGGATCTCAAGGTCGGGACAGAGCGTGCGTGCCATTGTGAATACACCGGGATCGGAAATAAGGACCGCATCAGCACCGCTCTCTTTACCTACGAACTTTATTGCATGTTCAAGTCCGGAAAGATCTTCTTCCGTGGGCATTACGTTAAGAGTTACATAGCATTTTACGCCGTGGTCGTGCGCATATTTAATTCCTGCCTTCATCTCTTCTTCATTGAAGTTGTCGCTGAATGCACGAAGACCGTAGCTGGTACCCGAAAGATAGACAGCATCAGCACCATATTCAACTGCTGCACGGAGTTTATCGGGATTGCCTGCAGGACTTAAGATCTCAAAACGTGAACGGTCGTAACCCATATTACTTCCTTTTCGAAAATGCCAAAGATTATGTATCGGGTAAGATAACCAGACCGCTGCTCTCAGTGGTCTCATCAGTCTCAGAAGTCTCTGTCTCTTCTGCTCTTACCCAGTTATCTCTGTACTTCTCAACGTTGTCCTCGTGCTGTGAAAGCGTTGTGGCAAAAGCCGTACCGCCGTCAACACCTGTAGCGCAGAAATACATGTAGTTGCAGTTCGGTTCAGGATAAAGCGCTGCAGAGATCGCATCGATACCGGGCATGCAGATAGGTCCCGGCGGAAGTCCCTGATGCGTATATGTGTTATAAGGACTGTTGATGCTGAGTTCTGCATCCGTATGAAGGATCGATGGCTTGCCACCGTTCATCTCAACTAGATAATTGATCGTAGCTGAAGAACCGAGGAATCTCATATCCTCATCATCGGAATCAAGACGGTTATGGAATACGGCAGAGATGAGCATCATGTCCGAAGCCTTACCTGTCTCCATCTGGATAACGGAAGCAAGGGTTATTATCTCATCCATGGAATAACCGAGTCTCTCGGCTCTTACATAGTACTCGTCGTAGAGCTTGCTCTGCGTATTGTTAAGGAACCTTCTGATGATTGATTCCGGACTTGCATTAACGTCGAAATAGTAAGTATCGGGATAAAGGTATCCGGAAAGGATAAAGTCTCTTCCCTCTTTGATCTCGATCTCTGAGACGAATTCATAGTCCGTAAAAAGGTTAGGTGAATTCATGCACTTATCGAACTCTGCGTCGTCAAAGTTGAGTCCTGCCTCATGCAGGATCTTCTTAACGTCATAATATGTCGAACCTTCAGGGATCGTGACCTTAACTGCGGCAGGCTCAAGTGTTAAGAAATACATGAGCTCGTCATAAGAGAAGCCTTTTAACAGGTAGTGTGTACCTGCTACGTATGCTCCGTCGAAGCCGTTCAGTTTACTGATGATCGAGAACAGGAACTTATTCGTGATAAGTCCCTGGTCATATAATTTATCCGCAATATCGGAAGTTGAATCGCCACTCCTAATGACGACACATACGGCCCCCTCAGTCTCCTGGGTGATCTTGTACTTGCCGGCATCGATGTCTGACTTGAGAGCATTAAATCTCTTATCCTGTGAGATGACATAGTTATAGCCGACGTATACGCCGCCTACAGCGAATCCGAATAACAGTAGGATAACGATCAATATACGGAGAGCGACCCTGACCTTGCCGGATAACATCAGTTAAAACTCACCCCCGATATAGATTTAAGATCAAACGTCCTTTTTAGCCTTTGCAACCGTCTTGGCACGCAGATCGTTATTAAGTATCTTCTTGCGAAGTCTGATGCTCTTAGGAGTTACTTCACAAAGCTCATCATCTTCGACAAATTCCAGGCACTGCTCAAGGGAGAATGTAAGGGGCGGTGTAAGACGCATTGCGTCATCTGCTCCTGCAGAACGCATGTTGGTTACATGCTTCTTTTTGCAGACATTAACGGTAATATCATCAGGCTTAGGGTTGATACCTACGATCATGCCTTCATATACCGGTGTGCCTGCTCCGATGAAGAGTGCACCTCTGTCCTGGGCATTGTACAATCCGTAGGTTACAGCGGTTCCGGTCTCGAATGCAACGAGCACTCCCTGACCTCTCGTCTCAATGTCACCTGCGAAGGGTTCAAAGCCCGAGATAACGGAGTTCATTATACCATTGCCCTTAGTGTCGGTCAAAAACTCGGTACGGTATCCGAGGAGTCCTCTGGAAGGGATCTTGAACTCAAGACGTGTATATCCCTTTGTCGGGGGAAGCATGTTGAGAAGCTCTCCCTTACGCTTTCCGATCTTCTCCATTACAGGACCTACGAATTCCTCAGGAACGTCGATTACGAGCTCTTCAACAGGTTCACAGAGAACACCGTCGATCTCCTGCATGATGACCTTCGGCTTACTAACCTGGAACTCATATCCTTCACGGCGCATTGTCTCGATGAGGACTGAGAGATGGAGCTCTCCTCTGCCCTTTACGATGAATGCTTCTGTTGTATCTGTCTCTTCGACTCTCATGGAAACGTTTGTCTCAATTTCCTTGAAAAGTCTGTCTCTTAAGTGACGTGATGTTACGAACTTGCCTTCCTGACCTGCAAAAGGGCTGTCATTGACGGAGAATGTCATTGCGATCGTAGGCTCGTCGATCTTAACGAACGGGAGCGGCTCGGGCTCATTTGCATCGCAGAGGGTGTCACCGATGTTGATGTCAGCAATACCTGCAACGCATACGATCTCACCGATAGATGCGGAAGCAACTTCCTCACGGCCGAGGTTGTGGAATCTCAAGAGCTTTACGACTCTTGCATTTCTCTTTCCGTCTTCACCGTATGTTACGAGTGCAACGTTCTCGCCCTGCTTGATGGTACCTCTCTCAACTCTTCCTACGCCGATCCTGCCGATGTAAGGATCAGAGTCGATGTTGGATACGAGGAGCTGCATGGGACCCTCAGGATCGCCTACAGGACAGGGTGTGTACTTAACTACTGTGTCGAGGAGAGGTGTGAAGTCGAGCTCCTTGCCTTCCTCATATTCCTTAAGGTCAAGTGTAGCAACACATGTCTTACCGGATGTATATACAACGGGGAATTCGAGCTGTTCGTCATCTGCGCCGAGCTCGATGAAAAGATCGAGGACCATGTCTACGACTTCAAGAGGTCTTGCGTCGGGACGGTCGATCTTGTTGATGCATACGATAGGCTTAAGTCCGAGACCCAGCGCCTTGTGAAGAACGAATCTTGTCTGCGGCATAGGACCGTCGAAAGCGTCAACTACGAGAAGAACGGAGTCAACCATCTTAAGAACACGCTCTACCTCACCGCCGAAGTCAGCGTGGCCGGGAGTATCTACGACATTGATACGGATTCCCTTGTAATCGATAGCGGTATTCTTGGCGAGGATCGTGATGCCTCTCTCACGCTCAAGATCGTTGCTGTCCATAACCTGTTCTACGACAGCCTCATTTTCACGGTAAACGCCTGCCTGCTTAAGCATGGAATCTACGATTGTTGTCTTTCCGTGGTCTACGTGGGCAATGATTGCGATGTTTCTCAAGTTCTCGATAGTTGTGACTGCCATAAAAATCTCCGTAAAAAAATCAGATCAGTTGATCCTAGTGCTGATACTTCTAATAATTCTTAATTAAACCGAGTAATATTTTGCTACTGAAATGGTCTGATCAGTGACTGTGATATTTCACAAAATATCAGTCTTCTTCGCCACTCTTATTACGCAAAAGGAGACGGATTGGAACGCCTTCGAATCCGAAGTTTCTTCGAAGCTGGTTTTCGAGATAACGCTCATAGGAAAAATGCGACAATTCCTTGTCGTTGACGAAAAGCGCGAACGTGGGCGGCTGAACGGAAACCTGTGTTCCGTAATAGATCTTGAGATGTCTTCCCTTGTCCTGCGGAGTAGGAACCTGGGTAACGGCTTCAGAGATCATCTTATTAAGAACGCTCGTAGTAAGGCGCTTCTTGGAATTCTCATATACTGTCTTGATAAGCGCGAAAAGCTTATCTACACGCTGTCCGGTCTTGGCAGAGATAAACAATACGGGCGCGTAATCCATGAAAGGAAGACGCTGCTTGACGATCTTAGTCATCTCTTCAAGGGTACCGGTCTGCTTATCGATAAGATCCCACTTATTAATAACGATTACGGAAGCTTTGCCGTTATCGTGGGCAAGGCCTGCGATCCTTGCATCCTGCTCTGTAACGCCTGCCTCTGCATCGACGAGAATAACGCATACGTCAGCCCTGTCTATGGCTGCAAGGGCTCTTACCATCGAATAACGCTCGATTACATCCTCTATCTTGCCCTTTTTACGCATGCCGGCCGTGTCGACGATCGTAAATGAACCGTATTCATTCTCGATCAGGGAGTCGATCGTGTCTCTGGTCGTACCTGCAATATCGGATACGATGCTTCTCTCGGCACCGGCGAGTTTGTTGGACAAAGAAGACTTGCCGGCATTAGGACGGCCGATAATGGCTACCCTGATGGTATCGTCCTTGCCTTCATTCTCGTCTGCCGGCGGGAATTTGGAAATGATCAAGTCGAGCATCTCGCCCAGACCGAGCTTGTGTGCAGCGGAGATCGCACATACGTCCTCAAGTCCGAGATTATAGAATTCATAGAATTCCGGCGGCTGCTCACCTACATAGTCTGATTTATTGACGCAGACAATGACCGGGCGGCCCGCTTTACGAAGCATTACTGCAATCTCCTCGTCGGCAGCGGTAAGTCCGCTCTTAAGGTCACACATAAACAGGATGACATCTGCCGTCTCGATCGCGATCTCGGCCTGAACGCGCATCTGCTGCAATATGATGTCATCTCGGGTATCGGGCTCAATACCGCCCGTATCGATCATTATGAATTCCCTGCCGCTCCAGGATGTCTCGGCATATATACGGTCCCTTGTAACACCGGGCGTGTCATGAACTATGGAGATACGCTCTCCATAGATAGTGTTGAACAGTGAGGATTTGCCCACATTAGGTCTTCCCACTATTGCGACAACCGGTTTACTCATGCCGTATTTTCCTTCCTTTGCAATAAAAGAGGCAGTGCCTTTATTCCAAACACCGCCTCGTTAACTAATTACTTCTTATTTATCTCAGATCTCTTCGTCGACTTTGATAACCTGTTTTCCGTCCAGGTAACCGCAGTTCTTGCAGACCGTACGGCGAAGCATCTTAGCATGACACTGGGGACATTCAACGAGACCCGGCATGTTAAGTTTCCATGCGCTTCTGTGACGTGCAGTCCTTGCCTTCGACCATTTACGCTTCGGATGTGCCATTCATCTTCACCTCTTTCTTTTCACAAATGCTTGAAGATAATACCTTATATTTCTCCCTTTTGCAAGAGCCTTTTTATCGAAAAGATATTTCTTATCGGTTCACCACTGTCAGGATCGAGTGTATAACTGATCTCCGCGCCGTCAATAAGGCCCCCCGGGAAGTTAATATATTCGGTATCAATCTCTACGTCAATAGGCCCGAAAGACGTGAGCATAGAGCTTTTTGTCCTGTTGCCGACCTCGAAAACCATCCGGGATGTAACGTCTCCGTTGCGGACAACGATCGCCTTGGCTTCTTCTTTTATTAAAGTTAATACAAAATGAGTCTCTTTTTCATTCTCATTATGTTTTTCGGTCCAGTTATATACTGTCCTTGTTCCCTCTTTGGAAACAATGCCCACAGTCTTAAGGGGCTCACCATATACTCCCGTCTTGATCTCAAACAGGCATTTTTCTTCATTACTTGCATTATCCATCAGACGGTCACCTCATATTTATCGGTAGAAAAATGTTTTGTTCCTGAAGGCAGGCCTTCACCCAGGAAAGGAGCTGCCACCTGTTCAAAGAGCTCAGGTTCGTCACTTGTATAGAATTCCCTTACGGGATTGCTGTTGCCTTCAGATGCTGTGCCTTCACTGTTTAAAAGATCCTTTACAACCTGCGCCGTAGCTTCTCCCGTATTTACGAGAACAACATCATCGCCCATTACTTCTTTAATGACTTTAGTAAGCAACGGATAGTGTGTGCACGCCATGACGAGAGTATCGACACCGGCTTCCTTTAAGGGCTTTAAATATTCTTCGGCTGTAAGTCTCGTGACTTCGGTATCCCACCAGCCTTCTTCGGCAAGTGATACAAACAGCGGGCAAGCCTGCTGGAAGATCTCTATATCTTTCATTCCAAGCTCTTCTGCCCTTTTCTCAACCGCATCTTTATATACGCCTGTAGATATGGTTCCTTTTGTGGCGATAATGCCTATCTTGCCGTTCTTTGTGGACCTGCAGGCCACGTTGGCACCCGGAGTGACCACTTCAACGACCGGCACATCAGCTCTCTTTTTCAATTCTTCATAAGCGTAAGCACTTGCGGTATTGCAGGCGATCACGACCATCTTGACGTCCTTGGTCTCAAGGAACTTAAGATTCTGAAGCGAATAACGGATTACGGTGCTCCTGGACTTGGTTCCGTAAGGAGTCCTTGAATTGTCACCAAAATAGATAGTGCTCTCTCCGGGCACTGTTTTCCATATCTCTCTGAGAACCGTAAGTCCTCCGATACCTGAATCGAAAACTCCGATCGGTCTGTTATCAGTCATTTATTAATTCTCCCCTTATTTAAGGCGGACATTATAATCTGGTCCTATTTTAAAGGTTTTGCCGGACACGTCAACGTGGATGTTATTCTTGGGGACCTTGCCGAACATGATCTGGCAGCTGAACAGCTGCTGGTATTTTACCTTCTTGCCGTCCTTTGTCTCAAAGTGCATGTTGACCTTGTTTCTGCCGTAATTTCCGTCACCTAAAACGGGATGTCCCAGATGGGCAAACTGAGCCCTGATCTGATGTGTCCTGCCCGTAACGAGCTCCAGCTCCAGATCTGATACGCTCTCGCCGTCAGGCCCGGCATCCTCAAAGGTCTTGAGGATTCTGTACTTCGTTGCTATATCAAGGTCTCCGGGCTGCTTTTCGTCATGAATGTAGACTTTGCCCTGCTTTGTCTTCTCGAGATAGCCCTTAACTTCCTTATATATGGTTCCGTCCTCACCTACTGCCGGTTCTCCGACATCAGGTTCACCTAGTACGAGCGCACGGTATCTCTTAATAACAAGATTATTCTTAAAAAGCTCTACGCAGTCAGATAAAGCCTGCTTATTCTTGGCAATGAGAACGAGACCTCCCGTATTCATATCGATCCTGTGGCAGAGTTCAGCTTCCTTGAATTTGGTGGTATTTCTTATCTGGTCGATAAGCGTGTCTTCAATGTCACTCTTTCCGGAGTGGACTGCGATTCCCTGTGATTTGTTGACGATGAGAAGACCCTTTGTCTCGGCAACGATCTCAAACATCTTCTCCTGAGTTTTAGCCTTGGGGGCAGCCTTTGCCGCGCCGTCGAAAAGCTCATCAGGAAGCCATATCTCTACGGCATTACCTTCTTTTACAGCAATATCCTTATTAATCTTTTTGCCGTCTATCCTGATGTCACGGCGCTTGAGTGCATGAAACAGGTCCGCGGATTTAAGCTGCGGGTATGCCTCTTGGCAGGCCTTTACGACATGAAGTCCGTCCTGGGATCTTGTTACTTTGAAATCACGCATTTACTGCCTCTTCTGGTTTGCATATCATAGTTGAAAGATATTTTACCACAAAGGAAAACGGTAGACTTTAACCCTTGGGGATTGGCAGCAGGCTCCTTGTACCGGCCTTATATTCGGCATATCCGGGCTTTGCAGACTGTCTTTTATCAGCAAGCGGAATACTTACGGAGAAGAACAAAATGGTGTTGGCCAAAGCGCCTGCAACAAGCCACCAGTGTGAAGGCATTACAGATACGGCCTGTATTGCAATTCCCCACCACATCAGGATCTCCCCGAGATAATTTGGGTGTCTTGCATACTTCCAAAGGCCAGTGCGTATAAGTCCGTGCTGACCGCTCTTTCTGTATTTCTGCATCTGTGTATCTGCAACAAGCTGAAGCGTTGCCGAACCGACGCAGACAACCATACCTATAAAGCTTCCTATATTCGCCCTGAGTTCCTGCCTTATCACGAAAACTGCCGGAAGTGTAGTCAGATAAACTATGAGAGTAGGCACCATATGAATTCCTGTAAAGTTGATAAAAGGATATAACCTGCCGGTCTCTTTTTCGAATTTTGTATAGCGCCAGTCCTGATGGTTAAGGCCTCCGAATACGTATGCCCAGTTACCCGTAAGTCTTATTCCCCAATAAACGATGGATATGATGAGCAGAAGAGTGGCCGGCGTGATATTTGATGTCAGTGCATACCCCGCAATTATCACTATGGGCTGGACGCTCCAGTAAGGATCGTATACGGACGCGTTTTTTAATATTACGCTGAACACGAAAACAAATATGGTTGCGGCAACATCAGCTATCAGAAGTCTTATCCAGAACAAGAACGGCAGTGCCATATAAACCGCCACGCCTAAAGCCGCAGCCAGAACATAGATGACCGTTATTACCAGAACGCTTTTTGATTTGCTGTTCTTAATGGAATCCATATGTTATCAGCAGTAATTTCTTACTTTACCGACAGACACATAATTGCCGGTTATTGCGGCAAGATCAGTTCCTTCAGCGCCCTTCCATTCGGGAATGAGATCCACCTGATAAATGGTCTTGTTCCCTTCTTTTCCTATCTCTTTATAAGAGCCTGTAAAGAATGATTCCTGTGAGATCGTGCAGCCATATTTAATGCCCTTGCACTCTTCAACAGTGCAGCCGGGGAAATTGACATTCCATATCTCGTTATCGCCCAAAGGCGTATCGATAAGTTCGGATGCAATCTGCTCTATGTACTTATCCGTAACTTCGTGAGTACCGATGTGATTCTCCGAAAAAGCAATGGTATGGATCTTCTGGTTTGCAGCTTCCAAGGCAGCGCCGACAGTCGCAGAATACTGGATGCCTGATGCGATGTTATAACCTTTGTTGATTCCGGTGAATACCAGGTCGGGTCTGCCGGGCACAATGGTAGTGATACCGAAAGAAACACAGTCAGAAGGAGTTCCGGTAGTCGTTAATGCATGAACGCCTTCTACGGGAAAATCCACTTCCCATGCCTTAAGCGGCTCCCAGAAGTCTGCCGCATGGGACATCGAACTGAACTGTCTGCACGGAGCGACAACCCATACTTCACCGAATTTCTTTGCCAAAGCAGCAAGCCTCGCAAGTGCTTCGGAATCTATGCCGTCATCGTTGGATACCAATATCTTTCTCATCTACATATCACCCTGAAATTATTTAAGCTTATACACCGCATTGAGGTTCAGACGGCTGAAGTTACCGTCGTCAGGAGTAAGCATCCTTTCAAATGATATACCTTTATGCTCAAGGCATATATCAAGAAACAACATAAAAATACCTATATCAATGCTTCCGAAATAAGCGAGTCTGAAAGGCGGAATAATGCCATGCTTTCCGGGACGTCTGTAGCGGTATACATCGAGAGTTCCGTCACCCTTGTTGACTACTTTCCATGGCTGGATATTGCATGCCGTAGGAGTAAGTCTTACAACTTCCGTAACTCCTTCTATCTCATCACCTTCCCAGAATTCTTCCACGGGAACACGGATAAATGTCGAGAGATCACCCGGAGTACGGAATTTGGAATCGTCGTCGATCTTGCGGATGGCCATCATGATGACGTACTCAAGGCCCTGGTATCTGCGTTCTTTTGTCCTGCCTACGCCGAACCACAAAGGTCCTATTCCCTTTCCCGTCAGATAGAGATCGAGCTGCTCTCCGATATAACCTATGTTCTGAAGGTATCCCGGCTTCTTTTCGCTGTAGATGAGAATGCAGTATTCCTCACCTCTGTTGCAGCTCGTCTGTGAACCCGGAACTATCTTTATCTTAGTATTTATGCCTTCGAATAGAGGAGTAAACTTATACCACATCTCTTCAATCTCATTAAGCTCTTCCTGACTGATCTTCTTGCCGTCAGGCTCACCGTATCTGTGAAAAGATTTACGCTTAAAGATGAGGTCAAAATAAGATTTATCCATGAGATGCCCTCCCTGTCATTGCTCTGCTAATTATTCTAACATAAGAAGTCTGTCCAAAAGGAAATTACACTCTCAAACCGATAAAGCATTCCGGCCGGAGAGTACGCATTTCATACAGTAAACACAGTGATTTACTGTACGATTTACGTATTTCTTTTTGAAAATACGTATTCCGTACAGTAATCGCTTCGTTTTACTGTACATTTTACGTACGCTTCGAAAATGTGGCTTTGAAATACATCAATAAGGCTGCCTCATTATGAGACAGCCTTAGTCAATTACCTGAATTGTTTTGTCTTATCAGCCCTGGCTTACGACATAAGCGAAAAGGAATACGACAGGTGAATTCCAGTAGATCGTAACCTCGTTGAGTGAGTAAGCCTGATCATTATCCGCATAGCAGAGAGCAGGAGCTGTACCGCTCAAAACAGATTCTGCATAAGGATCTTCGAGGTTCTGGTCAGGACCGCCTGCGATCATGCCGGGAACAGCCGCACCTGCTGCCTCAGAAGGTCTGTGGTGAGGTGATTCGGGAGATACCGTGCCGTAACCTGTAAGGAAGCAGTAACCTGTTCCGTTTGTACCGAGGAGATAGTCGAGCTGTGATCTTGCGATCATGTCGCCCTTGTTATCGCCCTTAACAGCATCGCAAAGCAGGAAATACATACCGTTATTTGCGATGGTCATGTTGCTTCCCCAAGGATATTCCTTAAGTGAAGAGTGATAGCTGTCAGCAGCTGTTGCAGACTCGATATCAGAAAGACCGCTCGTGAAGTTTGTAAGTACTACATCATAGATCTTGCCCTTGGTTGAAGCAGAGAGATATGCATAAGCGGCATATGCGCCTACGCCCTGCCAACCGAGATCACCTGCGTTGGGAACGCCTGAACCTGCAAGAGCAGCAAATGCATCATCATAAGCAGAATCGCCTGTAGCCTTGAAGAGCTCGGCATACGCCCAGATCCTCTCGTCTGCATCGTTCTGGTCAGGATACTCACCTGTAGCGATACCGTCGGGATTTACCGCACCCTCAAAGCCGGTATGTGCATCAAGATACTCTGCAGAAAGCTTGGCAGCATCAAGACACTTAGCTGCAAACTCGGAATCAATATCTGCATATACGACTGAAGCCATAGCCATGACTGCAGCGAAATCGCCCGTGGCAGTTGTGGATACAGGGCAAACGATGAGTTCTCCTGTCTCCTCTTCAGGCATTACGAATGCCGGGAAGTTAGCGCATGTTACCTTGTGGTAAACGCCGCCGTCTGAAGCCTGCATCTTGAAAAGCCAGTCAAGCTCAAACCTTACTTCGTCAAGAACATCGGGAATGCCGTTGCCTGATTCAGGAATGCCGAGATCATCATCAAATGCATCAGGATAGAGTGAGTAAGCGAGCATGAGGTCAGCTGCTGCCTTAGCTCCGGATACGACATATCTGCCGTAGTCGCCTGCATCGTGCCAACCGCCTGAAACATCGATGGCCTCATCAGTTCCATAGATGGTAGCTTCGCCTGTATGGCACGCAGGGTGTGCATAATCACCTGCGAGATCTTCAGTAAGTTCAGCGCCGCATCTCTGCAGATAGAACATACGGAGAGTTGCCTTGAAAGCATCATCGTAAACATTATCTGAAATAGCGAATTCATATGACTCTTCGCTGCCTGATACAACCTTATATGTACCGGGAGTTGTTACGGAAGAGAAGTCGAATCTTGCCTCGTCTCTTCCTGTACTCTCGTTATATGAAGCAGCTTCAACAGCGCCTTCATAAACAACGGAACCTGTAGCAACATCAACAACAGCAGCCTTGTCTGCAATAGCATCACCGTGGAATACGGCAATCTTATATCCTGTAGTGAGATAACCTATCTGGTTGAGGTTAATCGCAGCAGCTGCAGGTCCGAAGCCTGCACCAGACACATAACCTGAATCATCAATACATCTCAAGTCAATATTATCGAACATAACTGAATGCGCTACGTTATCCAGGCCATCAAACTTGCCCATATTGAAACAGAGTCTCGGAGCCGGATCACTTTCCTCCTCCATTGTGAATGTGTATTCAAAATGCTGTACTTCAGTCGTTACGTGAATGGTATCGATGTTATAAGCATGATAGTCGCCACCGTTGATCTGGATCCTGTACTCAACATCACGATCAATAGTTGCGTAGCAGTCGAAAGACATCACATAAACGCAATCCTTATAAAGAGAAAAACCGTCATAGTAGATCTGGTTTGCCCAGTTAACGGCTCCGATCTTTTTCGAATCAAACTGAAGCTCGCCCTTGTCATTAACGGCAAGGACTCCGTCACCGCCTTCAAAATATGTTCCCCAGGTGTGCTCGGCAGAAGCGAAGTCACCGTTCTCGATCATATTAAATCCCATGATGGAATCAGGATCTTCTGTCGGTTCTGTCTCTTCACTTGTCTCTGTTACGCTCTCTGATTCAGAAGGTTCCTGAGATTCGGAAGGGGCAGGTTTGGAACAGGATGCCACACCGATCAGCATGGAACCTGCCAGGATCGCACTTATGATTTTCTTCTTCATAAAAAGCCTCCAAACAGCATGGATTTGCATTAAAACAAAGCGATTATAACATCACGGGAAGTCAATTCATATCAAATAGATATTATAAATTTACATTCAGATGCTTAGGCCGGGTGCAAAAAACAAAAACCGCAAACGTCATATGAACGTCTGCGGTTTATATTGGCTGCCGAACAAGGATTCGAACCTTGACAAACGGTGTCAGAGACCGGTGTGCTACCGTTACACAATTCGGCAATGAGTTTTACAACTCGGAGATTATAGCAAAGTGATTTCCGAAAATCAATACGGATAAATGCATTTTATTCATTTATCTGTTCTAGAGGCGGCATTGCTCCGATCTCGGTCAGTTTCTGCCTTACTTTGCCCATGTCTTCATAGATAGGCATTTTGTTTGCCGGGTTTCTCAGAGCATATGCCGGATGGTACGTCGTCATGATGAAATAACCGTTCTTCTCGATAAAGCATCCTCTTACGTCATGCATTACGGGCTTTGTTCCGAAGAATCCCTCATAAGCCGTAGAACCGCAAAGAAGAATTACTTTTGGCCTTACCAGCAGAAACTGCTCGGCAAGCAAAGGCTTACACGCATGGATCTCTTCAGGAGTAGGACGTCTGTTCCGGGGCGGCCTGCACTTTGCAATGTTACATATATGGTAGTCATTATTGGTAAATCCATAGCTTCCAAGAAGGTTTTGAAGGAGCTGTCCCGATCTTCCGACAAAAGGCAGACCCTGGATATCCTCGTTCTCACCCGGAGCTTCGCCTATTATCATGAGCGGAGCCTTTCTGCTCCCCCTGTATATAACGACATTGGTCGCGCCGTCTCTTAAGCCGCAGTTCCTGCAGTTTTTGCACTTGCCCTCAAACGCTTCCCACTTCATCTCAAATTCGTCTGCCATATTAATCCTCACTTGAACATTACAACTGTAATGCCGTCATTATGTAAACCCCAGTCGCGGTCTCGTGAGACCACCGGGTGCTTTGCGCTCATGTCGCGTCCCGCAGATGAGAAAGGTCCGAATTCCTCACCGGGACAATAAGACTTGATCATACCGCGGGCAACATACTTGCGGAGTTCAAGTCCTATCGCCTGCTTGATCGCGCCGCCGGTTCCTGAAGAACCGTAGCCGTGCACGATTTTGGCAAAAGGCTGTCCTGAAGCTCTCGCGCGGTAAATGCCGTTCTGGAGCTTTACCATTGCCTGCTGGACCGTAGGATGTCCCTGTTCGATATTAATGATCTGCATCTGTCACCTCTTAAATATATCCAATTATACAGCATGCGTTATAATAATCTCATGAGACTCGACAGATTACTCGCCAACAGCGGTTTAGGCACAAGATCACAAGTCAGGGATATGATCTCCAAAGGCAGCGTCCAGGTAAATGGCGCCGTCATTACAGATGCTTCTTTCCACGTGTCCGAAAACGATGCGATCATCTACGATGGCGAGTCCATCAACTGTCAGACAAAGCTTTACTATCTTCTCGATAAACCGGACGGAGTTCTTACCGCAATGGAAGACAAGCGTCTCCCCTGCGTCGCAGATTACATTCCCTCCGAACTAATGTCAAAAAAGCTTTCTCCCGTCGGAAGACTCGATTACCATACCTCAGGACTTCTCATAATTACCAATGACGGAGAGCTCTCTCACCGTCTCCAGTCACCTAAATACGAAGTTCCGAAGGTTTACCTTGCAACTTACAGAGGCCTTGAGTGGAAAGATTCGGAGATAGCCGCTATCGCATCCGGCTTTACTATCAGAGACAAGGGTTACAGCGAGGATATAGCTCCTGCCGAACTAAAACCTGCCAAACCGTATGAAGACGGTTCTCTCCGTGCCCTTCTTACACTTCACGAAGGAAAAACGCATGAAGTAAGACGGATCTTCGCCCATTTCGAAAAGGAAGTAATTGCTCTCAGAAGAATCGAACTCTCCGGAATAAAGATATCTGAGGGATTAGATGAGTGCGGAACTTTCAGGGCGCTTACCGGAAGCGAACTGAAGCTGCTCTTCAATGCAACAGGACTTAATTAATCTTTTTCAAATGCCGCATTGATCAGGGTAGTAATTACAAGTACGGCCTGATCGTCATTTTTGCTGTTTATGCACTGACCGAAAACAAGTGAAGTCTTTCTTGTCATCCACTTAGCTTCTATACCGAGGTTTAAGCATGTATCCTCATCAGGTATCTGAAAACCGATAAGCACAGGCTCATCAGAAAACTCAGATGGGTCTCTTATCTCCTCATCTCCCATACCATATTCAAGATAAAGCCTGTTTGTGTATTCAACAGCTTCCTGTTCTGTCATATAGACAGGAACGACACCGGTTTTTGCCTCTTCGGTCAGCCCATCCCAGATCCTGTCTTTAAGAGGTCCTATATCTTTGAATGTGCTGAAATAATAACCGTAGGACTCCTTGTCGGAGATAAGGACATCCGGATTTGTATAGAACATCGCATTAAAAGTCTCATTGCCGTATTCCTGCGGCGGTATGTTCTGATCGTTGGGAACAACAATATCAGCCATACCGATATAAGGTCTCTTGATGCCCTGTGCTTCCAATGACTCACGCATATAAGTGTCATCCAGGAGCATGTGGCCGAATACAATTACGGAACAGTCACTCCTGGTATTGTTAACCAGACCGATGATTACGAGAATTGCGGAAATCACGACCACTGCACCGAGCAGGAAGTTCTTCCAATTGTAGTGGATTATGTTTTTCCAGTCGCTCTTGTATCTTCCGAAATACATCGGCTCAGATACTCTTTGCTGCTCTTCTTTCAGTCTGCGGTCACGTCTTCCGGAGGCAATATCATAGACAGCCGATATCTCGTCCTCCATCCTGACTGATTCCGGATCATCCTTGCCTCTGTAATGCTTGGACATCTGCCAGAAGCGGTCATCTATTACCTTAATGTCTGCATCAGCATCAAGACCCATGTATTCCAGAGCCTGTTCGCGTGTCATGGACGCAAACTTATCTTCAGCGCTCTCTGTCTTCTGAGCAGAAGGATTCTCTGAAGCTTTATCAGTATTGTCACGAATCACAGTATTAAATCTTCCTTCGCAGAATGCAGCTGCTTTCTTAACGATTTCAAGTCCTTCGGAATCAATGAGCACGAGATTCTCAAGTCCGCTCTTTTTAAGATTGGCAAGGAGGACCTTCTTGCTCCAGATAATATCATTTTCGCTGATACCGGGATCTGCCCTGAAATCAACCGTCATGCTCTTGCATGAATATCTCATGACCATATCTGCGGCATGCATCATTGGGGTTCTGAAATCGTCTCTTTTGACCTGGCCCTTCAATACAACAAGGACGATATTCTCGTCCTTCCTGTACTCAACTTTTATATGTTCTGAATCAAATACTTCGCTCATCTAACTCCTGTTTACAAGCATTTGATCGCAAGGCGTATCACATTCATCGCGGCGGTCTGGACATCACTTAACGTAAGTCTGCCGTTATGGACTGCGGTAACGATATCCTCTGCATTCTTTGCGCATCCGGGCATCTGCATGTCGCATCCTGCATATACGCACAATCTCGAGAATGCCGGCGGATACTTAAGGTTCTTCTCATCATAACCTAAGAACTCCACATCTTCGAAAGAAGAGAACCAGTCGGTCATGACCGCACCTTCATAGTCCCACTCATCTCTGAGCACGCTTTGGAGCAGCTCGTAATTATTTGCTGTATGTATTCCGTTGAGGAGATTGTAAGAACACATTACACAGAAAGGCTGTGCAAGCTTGACTGCAATCTCAAATCCTCTCAGGTATATGTCGCGCAGAGCTCTTACTGAAACGTGAGAGTTGCTGAACATTCTGTTGTCTTCCTGGTTGTTGCATGCGAAATGCTTGATCGTTACACCCTTGCCGTCAACAGACTGTACACCCAATGTATCAGCTGCAGCGCAAAGACCTGTAACGAGCGGATCTTCGGAATAGTATTCGAAGTTTCTTCCGCACAAAGGATTTCTGTGAATATTCATGCCGGGAGCAAGCCAGAGATGAACTCCGTATTCTTCCATCTCTTCGCCAACCAGGCGTCCCAGCTTTTCGATAAGCTTAAGGTTCCAGCTGCATGCAAGCGCAGTCGCAACCGGGATCATAGTGCAGTACTGATAGTAATCAATTGCATCAGCAGGTGTGTCTTCAGGGAACCCATTTCTGATAAGACCGAACATCTCACCGCCTCTTAAGAGGTCGCCGTCCTTTGTGGCCTTGAAGTGAGGCTGGAGTCTTAATCCTGCAGGACCATCAGCCATAACAAGAGGCTTGATCCTTCTTGAATGTTCAAAACGTGATGTTGTCTCGGCAGCAGCACCCGGAACGTTCATAGCGGAAGAGAAAACGATATCCTCGAATCCTTCCTTGATATAGTTACCGACAAGAAGCTCCGAAAGCTCTTCCAATGAGAACTGTGCAACGAGTTCAGCAACACCTGCATTGCGTCCGATTACTGAACCTAATGTAAGCACTTCATCTCTTCTCTGATCGATATGGGTCTCGGTAACGCCTCTGTATCTGATAACGCTTCTTCTGATGCGGGACATATCGAGTGTGAATCTTCTTGTGCATGCCGCAAGCTGCGCATCTTCAACAGCCTGATGTGCTGCCTTGCCGGTACCGGGATTTGTCATGTCTTCAAAAGCATATCTCGGATCGTCTTCGAGAAGTCTTGTGTACTTCTCCTTGATGACTGTCTCAGGAACATTTAATACTGCTTCGATCTTTGTCTCACGTGAGCTTGTACCGACTCTGATGATGTAATCGCCTTCGGGAATGACCCTTGCCGGATAATCGTCATCGTAGCAGGCAAAGTTATCGATCGGGAATACTACTTCCACGTTCATGCTCTCGCCGGGATAGATAAGATCGGACTTGGCATAACCCGCGAGTTCCTGATAAGGTCTGTCGACTTCTCCTTCAGGTGCGGAGAAATAAACCTGGATTACCTGCTTACCTGCAAATTCAGTACCTGTATTGGTAACCTTTACCCAAATCTTGATATCGGTTCCTTCCTGGGTAACGCTGATAACTTCATTGCTGAATGTCGTATAGGATTTACCGTATCCGAAAGGATACAAAGGCATGATTCCGAATGAATCGAAATATCTGTATCCGACATAGATGCCTTCTCTGTAGAACTCGTCATCTGTATTTCCGTCGAGTCCCGAAAATTCGTTAGAACACGGATAGTCTTCATAGTATCTTGCCCATGTATCAACGAGCTTGCCTGAAGGATTTGTCTTGCCGGTAATACAATCTGCAACGACGTAACCTGTCTGGTTTCCGATCTGGCCTACGAGCAGAATCGCATTAACGCCGCGGCGGTGCTTTAGCTTTGACATGTCGATAACACCACCGACATTGAGAAGTACGATGATCTTATCAAAATGATATGCAAGGAAATCAAGATTGTATTCTTCCTCATCCGTGAGGTAGTAATCACCCTTTTCAGGCTTTCTGTCTCTGCCTTCCGTTGAATCACGTGAAATTACAAAAACAGCAGTATCGCATGAAGCCTGCGCAACATCCTCTTCAGTGATATTGGGCATTACGGGAGTTTCAAATGCCATCTCGAAATATACGCTGGTCGCAGGAACGCCTCTTTCTCTGGCAATGCTCTCGACCTTATCCATATAAGCCTTAATGTTTGAATCGTAGATCTCATCATATCTGTCGAGCCAGCCGTTTGATGCGATCTCAAAACCTGCATCAATAAGTCCGTCGCAGATGCTGATATTGTATCTTGTGTTTACTTCGCCGGATCCGCCGCCGCCCTGGACAGTGTGTCTTGCACCGTTTCCATATACGGCGATCCTTCCCGGATTTCTTATGGGAAGAGCGCCGTCATTTTCAAGGAGCACCATACACTCACTTGCAAGTTCCCTTACGGTGTTCGCATGTCTCTGTTCCAGATCTGTAATCGCATCACTAGTCTTTGCGAGAAAATCCATAAAGTGCTCCTCCCCATCAGATGCCGATAAATATCGACTTTAATCATTAGCTAAACACGAGAATATTATAGTATAAAAAGACAAGCTAGAAAAATTACAAATATGTAATAAAAAGAGGGCCGGCCCGATTTTGGATGCGGGACAGCCCTTCAAAAATATTTTATTCTACCTGAAGTCAGTCAGCGTAATTACCGGTTCTCCATTGCGGTAGTCATAATCTTTTATCTCGCCGCCACCGTAATATCGTATACTGTCAACACCATATACCGAATACTTAAGTAAGCCCTTCTGGTCGTCATAAGGTTCGATCGTGATGAAAAGATAAAACATCGTCTCGCCATCATACGGACTTTCCGAGCCGTCAGGGGTATAAGGCGTCACTTCTTTCCTTAAGATCAGCTTGCGTTCATATGCCGTATGTTCATAGTTGGGATAGAGCGCGAAATCATCAAGATATTCCTGTTCCTCCAAAGAACATCCGCTGCTTATGCGTCCGATAAAGTAATCACAGCTCAGATCCCAATATACCGAATATGTGCAATCGTTATTGTCATTACCGGCATCGACGGTAAGACCTGCTCTGGCCGGCCGGTCGGTCATCGGCATGATGGTGCAGTAATCCAGGAACTGGTTGTTTAACGTAATCTCTTCGAGGCTCTGTTTGCATACATAACCTTTAACAGAAGATGCATGCCACATTATCGCTTCACCGTCTTCGATGCCGGCATAAATGCTTATGTGAGTCCAGAATTCATTATCATCATCTTCATCCCAGAACATGATGTCTCCCGGCTGGGCACCGATATCATCAAGATATTCGATCCATTCCTCATTATCCATACTCTCGACAAATTTCCTGTCATCGAGCGGTTCAACGATCTCATCTACGTAATTGTGATAAAGCCATGTAACCGATGTGCCGCCGGGTCTGAATATCTCATATTGGTCAACGTAGCTCGCAGCAACAATGTGTTCTTCGGTATAATCATACTTAGCCCAGTAGTCATTCCAGTCACTTCTGAAATCATAAACAGTACCGAGTGTCAGTCTGAGCACAAGGCTTACAAAACCGTCGCAGCCAAGATTATGTTCCTGATTACCATATGTGTAATTGATGCCCCAAAGAGCTTCGCAGTTCCAGAAGATCCTTTTAATGAACAATTCCTGGGACATGAAATTCTCGGGATCATCACTTCTGTCCCTGAGCACGTCATAAAGAGAATGGTACAAGCCTTCATCGGCTGATACCTCAACGGGTCTGATATATGAACCTGCAATGCCGGCACATACTACGGCTGCCGACAACATTGCTGCCGCCTTGACGGCTAAGTTCTTTATGCCATTTTTAAACATTAAACCTCGCTTTTTCCCCGAGTTTTTATTTTAGCAAGGCAAAAAGCATAAGTAAATTAAAATTGTGTGTCAGAATTCTTTACTGCTATCGACAACTGTTTATTATCTCTGTACTCTTCCGGAACCGTCACCGTTTGAAAGCTTTAAGACTTCATCGATCGTAACTCTGTTAAAGTCTCCTTCAATCGTATGCTTAAGGCAGCTTGCAGCAACCGCGAACTCAAGAGCTTCCTTATCGGAACCGAGTTCGTTGAGGCCATAGATAAGTCCGCCTGCAAAGGAATCTCCTCCTCCGACACGGTCGATGATGTCGTACATCTCGTACTTTTTGCTGACAATGAATTCTTTTCCGTTATTGAGAGATGCTGCCCAGAAATTGATGTCTGCGCTCTTGCTTTCTCTCAAAGTAATGGCAACTTTCTTAACGTTAGGATACTGCTCGAGAAGGCTGTCGCTCAGTTTCTTATAGTCTTCCTCATTGAGCTTGCCGCCTTCGACATTGCTCTCACACTTAAGACCCAGGGACTTCTGGCAGTCTTCTTCGTTCGCTATGATGATGTCTGCATAAAGAGTTAATGTCTTCATTACCTCCTGTGCCTCAACACCGTACTTCCAAAGATTCTTACGGTAGTTAAGGTCGATGGAAACAGTGATACCGCGCTTCTCAGCTTCTTTAACTGCAGCGATCGATGCCTCTTTGGCAACCGCTGAAATAGCAGGTGTAATGCCCGAGATATGAAGCCACTTTACATCTTTATAGATTTTGTCCCAGTCGTATCCAGCAGGATCGAAAAGTGAGAATGCCGAATATGCTCTGTCATAGATAACTTTGCTCGGACGCTGGTTTGCACCTGTCTCAAGATAGTAGATTCCCATTCTGCCGTCTGTTCTGATGATCTTGTCAGTAGCGACGTTGAATTTCCTAAGTTCTGCAACGGCAGCATCTCCTATTGCATTCGAAGGAAGTACTGACAGGAACTCTGCATCAAGTCCGTAGTTTGCAAGTGATACGGCAACGTTAGCTTCACCGCCGCCGAATGTTGCTTCAAATCCTGCTGACTGCAAAAAGCGCTCTCTTCCCGGACTCTTAAGCCTCAGCATCAATTCTCCGAAAGTAAGATATTTACTCATGTTCTATTCTCCTTAATGATCTTGACCGCATTTTCTGAAAGCATTGTGATCTTATCCCAGTCATGATTGATTATATCGTCTTTTTTGCAGACCCAGCTGCCGCCTACTGCGATAACGGATTTATTAGCTGCAAACTCATTAAGATTAGCTTCGGATACGCCTCCTGTAGGAAGGAACTTAACCTGTCCGAAAGGAGCAGACAATGCCTTGATCGCCTTGATTCCGCCGTAGACATCTGCAGGGAAGAATTTAACCACCTTAAGACCAAGACTGATTGCCTTCATAATCTCTGTAGGAGTTACCGTACCGGGAATTACCGGAATATCATTTCCGATAGCCCACTTAACCGTAGCTTCATCCAAACCGGGTGATACGATAAATTTTGCGCCGCAATCAACTGCAAGTTTAGCCTGCTCTACATTAAGCACCGTTCCGGCACCTACAGTCATGTCAGGCACTTCTTTGCTTATAACGGAAATACATTCAGCTGCACATTCTGTCCTGAACGTTATCTCCATAAAATCGATGCCGCCCTTAAGAAGAGCACCTGCAAGCGGGACTGCATCTTCAACATTGTTCAGCACTACTACGGGTACTATTCCCGTCTCAAATACTTTCTCTGAAAAAGTCATAAAAACACCTCTCAATCTTGACTAACATTCTACCATGTTTTTGTTTGCGATTACAGAGAAAATAAGATATTTTATATGTATCTAAAACAAATGAGGTGCTTTATGAACAGCCTGATCAACGATAACTTTCTTCTTGAGACCAAAGCGGCTCGAGAGCTTTATAACGAGTTTGCAAAAGATCTTCCCATCGTGGATTACCATTGCCACATCGATGCGAAGGAGATCGCAGAAGATATCAACTTCAAAAACATAACCGAACTCTGGCTTAAAGGCGATCACTACAAATGGCGTCTCATGAGAGCATCCGGAATCGAAGAAAAATACATTACCGGAGATGCTCCCGACAAAGAGAAATTCATGATGTGGGCAAAGGCCATTGAATCAGCTTTCGGCAATCCTCTTTACCACTGGACATGCCTTGAGCTGACAAGATATTTCGGCATAGAAGAACCTCTTACAACTGAAAACGCGGAAGAGATCTGGAATAAGGCAAATGAGATGCTCGGTTCAGGCGAGCTTTCAGCAAGAAAGATAATGGCAAGATCAAACGTTGAACTAATCTGCACAACAGACGATCCATGCGATTCACTTATCTATCACGAGCAGATAAAAGATTCAGGTTTTGAATGCAAAGTCCTTCCCGCTTTCCGCCCCGACAACATCGTTGACATCGAGAAAGCAAGCTTCAATTCTTACCTCGAAAGACTCGAAAAAGTATCAGGCAAAAAGATCAGCAATATGGCTGATCTGAAAGCTGCTTTAACATCTAGACTCGACCACTTCGAATCTCACGGATGCAAGATATCCGATCACGGCATGGAATTCATCATGTACAAAGAAGATCTGGGCATCACATCCGACGATGTTCTTGCAAAGAAATTATCTTCATCCGATGTAAGATTATCCGATGAGGAAATCACCGCTTTTAAGAGCGACATCATGCTTTTCTTTGCACGCGAATATGCGAAGAGAGGATGGACAATGCAGCTTCATTTCGGATGCAAGCGCAACGTCAGTTCAGTAATGCTTAACAACGTCGGAATCAACTGCGGATGCGATACGATCACAGGTTCATTTGACTTCGTAACTCCGCTTACAGGATTTATGGACAGACTCAATTCAGAAGGTCTTCTTCCGAAGATGATAATCTACTCACTAAACCCTTCCGACAACACGGTAATCGACACGCTCTGCGGATGCTATAACGACGGCAGTGTACCCGGCAAGATCCAGCACGGCGCTGCATGGTGGTTCAATGATAATCTCATCGGAATGGAAGAACAGTTAAAGTCGCTCTCTTCCCAGAGTCCCCTTCCCTGTTTTGTCGGCATGCTCACAGATTCAAGATGCTTCCTGTCTTACACAAGACACGAATACTTCAGAAGGATATTCTGCAATTACTTAGGCGACGCAATAGAACGCAACCGTTTCCCGTATGACAAACGCATACTCAAAGACATCATCGAAAGAGTTTGCTATAAGAACGCTTTGGAGATGCTCACAGCAGATTGATCCAGACCTTATCATCGATCAAATTTACAAACAAGATGTCTCATGACTGAGGCATCTTTTTAATTGTCAGAGAATTTTGTAAAATATTAATATCTCCAAGGGATAGGGGGACTTAACATGTCAGAGAATATCAGCATCATAAACAACGTTAATACCACCAGCACGGAAGTAAAGTGTCCCAGCTGCGGTGCTTCCGGCGGCATCAAATACGATCCTGCCACATCAACACTGACATGTCCCTTCTGCGGTCATTCGTCAGAACTGCAATTACCGGCCAGGCCCGCTGAAGAACTGGATTTTAACGCAGCCATCCAGCGTGCCAACGTAAACTGGGGTTACATCAAAAAACTGATCGTATGTTCCAACTGCGGCGGACAAACTCTTTACGATGCGGAACAGGTTACCGGCGCATGTCCTTTCTGCGGTTCAACAAGCGTTGCACCTGCTGCGGAAAACGAACAGATCATGGCACCGAATGCCGTAATCCCTTTTACGATTACCCAGGAGATGACACAGCAGTGCTTTGTTAATTTCCTGCAGAAGAAAAGCCGCCTTTGTAAAGGCGTAATGGACTGCAAGCTCGAAAACATAACCGGCATATATCTTCCGTACTGGACATTTGATGTTGATACTGTCACCGATTATGTTGTAAGTACAGGCAATTATATTCCTGAAGGTTATACAAACTCGCAGAGATTCAGCGGTGTGTTCTATCAGACATTCGATGATCTTTTTGTCTTTGCTTCCGATAAGATCCGTAACCCCTACCTTCCCAAAATTCAAAGGTTTGATTTCAGTAAGGCTGTTCCGTATTCTCCGAAATATCTTGCGGGATATGCTGCAGAAAGATACACTGTCGGCCTTAACGATGCCTTTGAACGCGCTAAGAAAAAAATACCTAGGCTGATCGACAGGGACATCTCAATATTTGAGGAAAATGCGATTAAATGTCGTGCTTACGTCGATAAAGCAACTACGACTTATTATAATGCTAAATACAGATATCTTCTGGCTCCCGTCTATATTGCAACATACAGATATAAGAAAAACAAATTTCAGGTCGCGATCAACGGCCAAACAGGTCAGACATACTGTGATGCACCGTCTAAATGGCCCAAAATGATAATAGCGCTCGCGATTGCCGGCGGTATAACTTATCTCATATTAATGATCCTTATTACTTTGTTCCCGGATTTCTTCAGTATATGACGACTGCACGACTGGTTTGATTCAGTTATGTGTCACCATGTAAATATATCTGCCCGTTTCCCTGTTTACAAAGTATTCGTCACACCATTCATTGCCCAGATTATATTCTCTGTAGATAAGAGAAGGGCATCCCTCTGCTTTCGCATCGGAATGCCCTTCGTGTTGCTTTAAAGGGTATGAAATATAATTTCTTTATCAGCCCTTGTAGAGTTCGCCGTAGATATCAACGAGACCCTGTACGTTGAGGTCGTTGCAGGACTGAACATAAGTGTCCCACTGAGCATCGATATCTTCCTGACCTGTTACGAACTTCAATGTCCAAGCATTTACGTTACTGATAAGAGGTGTAGCGATGAGATTGATCTCTTCGTTCTGATCTGCTGTAGGAGCAACACCAGGAGCGAGCGGAGGTGTTTCTCTGTCTGTGTAGTCACGGTTAACGTAATCTGCTACCGGAGGAATGAGGTTGTCAGACATTTCTGCAACTGTACCGCCGTACCAGAAGTTACCACCTGCATAACCCCACTGGAGTCTGATGTCTATCATTGAACCAGCTTCGTCATTACCATAGCCGAGACCTGAGCAGCAGTAACCATCAACGAGCTTCTTGTTGCCGTCTGCATCTACTGTGTAGTGCTCGCCTTCAACGCCCCACTTTGTGAGTTCATAAGCTTCGTGAGAATAGAAGAGCCAGTCAACGAATCTGAGCATTTCGATGAAGCCTTCCTCACCGAGTTCATCAAGAGCCTTCTGTGAGATCATAACGCCGTTCTCAAGTCTTGCAGGATCAACTGTAGAGTTTCTTGTAGAACCGATAGGCATTGTGATTACGTAGTTCTCGAAGTTGCCTTCGCCGAGCTGAGCTTTCATGTTCTCTTCGTAGTTAGCCCACTGGCCCTGGTTGATAGACATGATAGCTGTCTTGCCGTTGTAGTACTGTGCTGTAGCTGTAGCGTCATCCTGTGTGAATGTTTCAGGATCGAGGATACCTGCTGCTACGAAGCTGTTAGCTGTCTTAAGGAATTCCTTATAGTTGTCTGTTGTGGGTGAGAAGATGAACTTATTCTGATCGAAGTCAAATCTCATACCGTTGCCGATGTTCCAACCAGCATTGCACTCATATGTTGAAGCCATTACGCCCAAGAGGTTTCCGCCGCTGCCCTGACCGGATTCGTTACCGCACCAGAGGTCAGACCAAATGTAATCATCTTCAGAGCACATGCCCTGCTCAACCATGTAAGCCTTAACCTTTGTCAAAGCATCAAGGAGGTCAGCCCATGTCCAATCCTTCTGAAGTGCAATAACGTCAACTCCTGCTGCATCCCAGATATCCTTTCTGATAACGAAAGAATAGTTGATGAGGTTAGCTTCCTTCATACCGGGGAGCTTATAGTACTTACCATTAGCTCTTGTGATTGTCTGGATATCAGCAGAGAGATTGTAAGTATTATAGAAGTCTGTGTAGTAAGGCATGTACTGAACATAGTCAGAAATCGGAACGATAGCTCCGCCGTCTACGAACGCAGAATCATCATAGATCTTAGGAATGATGTAAGCTGAGTTACCTGCATTGATATCGAGTGTGATATTCTGCATGTAGTCACCGCTATCATAAGACTTGATGTCGAGAGTTACGTTTGTCAACTCTTCGATCTTCTTGAAGATACCCTCCGTCTTCCATGTGTCAATCATCGGATACCATGATGCATCACTGAAGAACATTGTGTAGGTTACAGGCTCGTCAGCGTGGAAAGTCTCACCCAAACCGAATGTGTAGCCTAAGTTGTCTCCCGTCTCAGCTGTTGTCTCAATCTGACTGGGAATCGTTGTAGTCTCAGAAGACTCACCGGGGCCGCCTGAGCAAGCAGCTAAACTGGAAAGCATTGAAACTGCAAGACCGACAGATGCTACTTTTGCAAGTTTTGTTGTCTTCATAACTGTTTCCTTTCTTTTTTGTTTCATTTTTCTATTGCCGTGGGTCTCCCCTATAGCACAAATTTAATTACTCCTTTACGCCGCCGAGCATCATGCCCTGTACGTAATATTTCTGGATGAACGGATATATACAAATAATCGGAAGTACTGTAAGTACCATCGCGCATGACTTGATGTTTGCTGTCATGTTCTGCGCATCAGGATCGGATGAACCGGCACCTCTGATGATCGTCTGAAGGAAGTATGCTACCGGCCACTTTACCTTGTCCTGCAAGTAGAGCTTTGCATTGAACCAGTTGTTCCAGTACATAACCGCATAGAACAAAGTCATGGTTGCAATGATAGGTGTGGACAAAGGTCTGGCGATGTACCAGAAAACGCCCCACTTGTTAAGGCCGTCGATCTCTCCTGCTTCTTCAAGATCTTTAGGAATGGTCATGAAGAACGATCTCATGAGGATTACATAATAAGTGCTGATGAGCATCGGGAGAATGAATCCCCACATTGAGTTCTTGAGTCCGAGTCTTAATATCAATACGTAGTTTGCGATAAGTCCGCCGCCGAAATACATCGTGAAGATGATAAAAGGCGAAAGGATCTTATTAACTCTAAGATTCGGCTTAGATAACGGATAAGCAAGAATCGATGAGAAGAAAAGCGACAATACGGTTCCGACTAATGTGTAGAAGATCGTATTCATGTAGTAAACGATAAACTCCGGAATTCTTAAGTTCGGAAAGATATCCGGCCAGGGAGCTATCGGGTTACGTGTGATTACATACTTATATGTATCGATATTGAATCCTTCAGGGATCAATCCCGTATGACCGGCATAGATAGCCTGGTCTGATGAGAAGGACTGAGATACGAGATAAAGGAAAGGATAAAGCGTAACAAATGAGATCAATATCATTATGATCGTATTTACAATTGTGAAAGCTTTATAACCTGTAGATTCCTTGATCTTGTTCTTAGGATTATGTACGTGAATAGTACCCTTGGTATTATCAATAATGCTCATGCTGTTCCCTCCTTACCAAAGACTCGTCTTTGCTACTTTGCGTGATACAAAGTTAGCGCATGTAAGAAGCACGAGATTTATCAAACCTTCGAAAAGACCAACCGCCGTTGCGAAGTTAATGCTTCCTGATTCGACACCCATACGGAAGACGTATGTTGAAACGATATCTGATGTCTCATATGTCATAGGGCTGTAGAGGAGATATACCTTCTCGAATGCACCGCCTGAACCTACAAGGCCGCCGATATCAAGGATAAGGAGCGTAGCGATAGTAGGAAGGATGCAAGGGATGGTTACGTGGATTACCTGCTGGAAGTGTGAAGCGCCGTCAACCGTTGCAGCCTCATAGAGTGAGGGATTGATGCCGGACATTGCTGCGAGGTAAAGTATTGTACCCCAACCTAAGCTCTGCCATACACCTGATGTGACGAAGATCGTTCTGAACCATTCTGCAAGTGAGATGAAGCTTATCTTCTCGCCGCCGAGCTTATAGATAAGATCATTGATAGGACCGTGTGTTGAAAGGAGCTCTTTTAACATACCGCAAACGATAACCATTGATATGAAGTGCGGGAGATAAGAAACTGTCTGAACGAACTTCTTCCAATGAAGGTTTTTGATCTCGTTTAAGAGCAACGCGAAAAGAAGAGTAAGCGGGAATCTGAAAAGCAGATACAGACCGTTCAAGATCAATGTATTTGAAAATGCCTGCCAGAAAGGCTTGGCTGTAATGAACTGCTTAAAGTACTTAAGAGTCAGAGGACCCTGACCGAAAATGCTTCCGCCCGGATTGTACTTACGGAAAGCAAGGATATTACCGAACATCGGAATATATCTGAAGATGATGTAATAAATTACCGGGAGAAGAAACATGGCATAGAGCTGCCAATTGATTCTGATATCCTTAACCAGTCTTTCACGAGTTGATATTTGTCTCGGTGACCACGCTATGATATTTGAAACGTCTTCTTTCTTAGCCATTTTGTTTAACCTCTTAAGTGTCTAAGTATAGTTAAATTCTAACACGTCAAGCGTTCTTGTATACTTGCATGGAAGTTATCATGTAATGAGGTTATCACCATGTTTGTGATATGTCAATAGATTTCTACCATTCTAGTGTGCGTTTTTGTGTAGTTCGAATAATAAAAAATGCTGTCCCGAAAACAGACAGCATTTCTTATATAATTTAATATTCAAATTTACCTAAAATTCCATTGATGCTTTCGCTACGTCCAAACCTATTCCGCTCTTATTCTGAGGATGCAGTTCGTGTATCGGATCAGGTGCCGGACTAGCTACGACTTTGATATTTTCTATGTAGGTCGGAGCGAGATCCTGGAGTTCCTGGATCTTCTTCCATCCGTCAGGAATATGCGTATCCTTCAATGGATTGATATAGTCAGCGATCCTTACCAATACAACAGGAATCTCTCCAAAGATCTCACGCATCTTCTTAAACGTAAGTATCATCTTCTTATCATAGCCTTCAGGGAAGTCAGCATTCGATTCGCCCTGGCACCACCATATCTGGGAAACACTTATATTCTTTAATGTGACCAGGCTGGCATAGTAAAGTGCCGAAGGAATATTCTGAGCCATCATGTTTGGCTTGAATTTCTCTGTGATCTTCTCCACTACCATCGTCCACTCGCCTGTGAGATTGATGTCTCCGGCTGAGGTCTCAAGACGGTACGGATGACCGGGAACAAAACCGCCGGCACCAAGCTCGATGATGAGTCTTGTCCAGATGACATTCTTTCCCTGCTTCAATATTGAACTGTCGAATCTGTATTTGCGCGGAGGATACTGGTACTCTGTCCTGCCGACCTCAACACCATTTACATAAGTAACGTCGGCATCGATGAGATCGCCGAGTCGTAAGAGGCACTCGCCTTCGATCTGCTTATCAAGATCGAATTCTTTTACGAACCATACGCTCCCGAAGAATTCATCTGCAATGATGCAGGGCATCTTGATCTTAACTCCTTCGGACAAAGCTTCTTCAATGGAGAAGTCTTTATCGATCGTATTCTCGCGCCATGCGACAGTCTTCTTATTGCCTTCATCGACGTAAGCCTTAAGAGCGCCTTTGCCCCTGAACGGTGATATCTGTTCCTCTTTGGTTCCTGTCTCGAAAAGATCTTCTTCGCACATCCATGATTCAATGTTCGAACCGCCCTGCGCACTTAGGATAAGTCCGATTGGAATGTTCTTTTCTTTAAATATTCTTTTCGCTGCATAAAAACCAATGGCACTTATCTCATACTTGCCTTTTCCTGAAGCTTTCACCCAATCATTTTCGGGAAGCTTACAAATCGATTCTTCTCCCTTAAGCGGGATCTCAAGGTCAGGCGTTAATCTGTATTGTCTTACGTATTCGAAATCTTCAGCTTCGATCTCTTCTTTGTTAAGATCGTAAGTTCTGATGACCGGCAGCTCCATGTTGGACTGGCCTGTAAGCATATATACGTCGCCGATGCAGACATCTTTGATCGTTAATGTTTCCGTTCCTTCCACTTTGAGTTCAGTATCGAAAACCACATCCATCGGCGGGAATACCGCTTTGAATACGCCGCCTTCTACTTTTGCGGTAACGGAACTTCCTGCCAGAGTCACTACGACTTCTGAATCTGACGTATCTATACCTTCAATGATTATTTCTTTATTTCTTTGAAGGACGAGTCCGTTGGAGTAAATTCCTTTTAGTTTGGTATCACCCATATTTATCACCTGCCTTTGAGGTTATTCTATATTTAAGGATGCTCTTTGTCTACCATTCTAGTTGACAAGTTGCGCTTTTTGCTTTTATACTGACAACAAGGTACGCAGAATATGGCTAAGAAATCGTTAGACACTATCACGAATAGCTGGCTTTACAGAGCCTGTAAGGTAATTGGAGATGTAGTAACCATCTCCGCTCTTTTTCTGCTGTTCTGTCTTCCGGTTGTTACGATAGGAGCATCCGTAACTGCTCTGTATTACACCGTCTATCGGAAATACTATAAGAAAAGTGACAGCATAAGTAAAGATTTCATGCACTCACTTAAGGACAATCTTAAGAACGGAATTATTGTGCATATGCTCTATCTTATTTACAGTGCGATCGCCGGGTTCAACATCTATTTCGCATTCTTCGGATGGGGTGACATAAGGCTTCCCGACTGGTACATGATCGTATCTCTCCTGCCCCTGCTTCCACTCATCTTCACGCTGCCTTTCGTGTATGCGCTGATGGCAAGGTTCGACAACGGCATTAAGGGAACTCTAAAAAACAGTTTCACTCTCTGCATGATCAACTTCCCGAAATTCATTCTGATCTGGTTTATAATCATCATCGCGATCGCTATCTGCATCGGCTTCCCGCCTTCTGCACTTGTGATTCCTGTCGGTGCAACTTATCTTTGCCAGATGATCACGGAGAAGGCATTTACCAGAGCGATCGATGTCGAGAGTTCACGTGAAGAAGATCCTGCTGAAGACAAAGCAAGCGAGGCAATCGATAATGTCTGAGTATCTTAATTACATACAGCTTATATCAGGTATCCTTTCAGCGGGTTTTGTTTTTGCGGGAATATTCATAAGCGCAAAGAAACTCAACCCTGAGAAGTATGAGAAGATCCCTGTTAAAACAACCATCATATCAACAGCATTAATTGTGATAGGTATTCTTTTATATACATTAATGAAAACATGCACGAACATGACTATCGTAACCGAAGAACACTATGAACTCGGAACGCTTTATTATGCTTCTTTGGAAGAAGTCGTAAAGACCTTTGGATTCATTGTTTTCATTCCGGTCCTCTTCAGATTGTTCAAGCCTAAGTCCCAAAAAAGAGACCAGATCGAAGAAGATATTCCTGCTGAAACGGAAGAGAACAATTAAAGTTTTTGGCATTTCGAAAATGCAATGTTTAAAACAGGCCGCGCAATGCGGCTTTTTTCATAACTTCTCCCCTTTTTTACTGTATTTAGTAGGGTATTTCTAAACCTTTATTAGAGTTAAGATTTACACATGTCATAATCTATTGACACATGCTAATCCTACTAGTATACTAGTGGACAGAGTGAGGATTTAATATTGTCTGCAAATCTTCTTAAATTCTTTTCGGGTGGTAATAGTGCATATGAAATTGGTTTTACGGTGGTTTCCATACGGCGATGACAGCGTAACTCTTCAGCAGATCAGACAGATTCCCGGTGTCAGCGGCGTTGCCACTCATCTTACCAGGATCCCTGTCGGAGATGTCTGGACCATGGACGAGATCAATCTTGTAAAAGATGAGATCAATTCTTATGGACTTGAGATGGAAGTCATCGAGAGCCTCAACATTCACGAAGATATTAAAAAGGGCCTCCCTTCTCGTGATAAGCTCATTGATAACTATATTGAGTCAATGAGAAATCTTGCCAAGGCCGGAGTTAAATGCATCTGCTACAACTTCATGCCTGTTATGGACTGGTACAGAAGTGACCTCGCAATGGCACTCTCCGACGGCAGTACCGCAATGGCTTATTCCCATGACATAGCTACCAAACTTACATTGGAATCAATTACTTCTTCCATGATCGACGGTGCTAATGATTTCAGTCTTCCCGGCTGGGAGCCTGAGAGATTCGGCAAGATGGCAGAAGACATCGAATTCTATCAGCATGTTTCTTCCGAAGAATACTTCAAGAACATCAAGTATTTCCTCGATGCAATTATTCCTGTCGCTGAAGAGCTTGATATCAATTTCGCAGTTCATCCTGACGATCCTCCGTTCCCGCTTTTCAATCTTCCGAAGGTCGTCAACAGCAAAGAATCAATCGACAAGTATCTTAATCTCAATACATCTAAGAGAAACGGACTTACACTCTGCACCGGCAGTCTCGGCGCAGGTATCCATAATGACGTTGTGGATATCGCCAAGACATTTACACCTGCAGGCAAAGTTCATTTCGTTCACTTAAGAAACGTAAAGCACACATCAGAAACAGATTTCCATGAATCGGCTCATCTGTCTTCTGAAGGTGACCTTGATATGTTCGCTATCGTAAAAGCTCTTTACGAGAACGGTTTTGACGGATACATCCGTCCGGACCACGGCCGCATGATATGGGGTGAAGTCGGAAGACCGGGTTACGGTCTTTACGACCGCGCACTGGGCGCTACTTACATCAACGGTTTATGGGAAGCCGTTAGTAAGCTTTGTTGAATTAAGAAATAAAAACGGTAATAACTACTCCTCCCTTGCCCCTCAAAACCGATAATCTTATAAATGCTTATAAGGTTATCGGTTTTGTACGAGGCGGAAGTATTGAAAGGAATCTTAATTATGGATCTGTCCAAAGCTAATCTTAAGAACGAAGAATTCTGGAACGGCATAAATGTCGTTCTTCCCAAGTACGATATCGACGCATGCATTAATGCTACAACAGCAAATCCGACATGGCTTCATGTCGGCGGAGGAAACATCTTCAGGGCATTTATCGCAAGGATAAACCAGAGACTTTTAAACCAGGGTCTTGCCGATACCGGGATTGTTGTCTGCGGCACACAGGATTATGAGAATTTCGAGCGCGTTTACAAGCCTTTCGATAATCTCTCGATCATCTGCGACTTAAGACCTGACGGCAATACAGGTTATGAGATCATCGGCAACATCACGGAAGCTATCGCTGCCAATTACGACATCGAAGAAAACATCAAAAGACTTAATGAGATAGCTGCAAGCCCTTCCCTTCAGATCGTATCTTTCACGATCACCGAAAAGGGTTATGCGTTAAGAGATGCTGACGGCAATCTGTACGATTCCGCAGCTAAAGATATGGAGAACGGACCTTCACATCCGCTCACATGCATGGGTTTTATCGCCGCACTTCTTTTCGAGAGATACAAGGCAGGTAAATATCCTCTGGCACTGGTCAGTATGGATAACTGCAGTCACAACGGCGACAAACTCAAATCATCAGTATTGGAGATAATCGATGCCTGGGTTGATAAGGGCTATGTAGATTCTTCTTTCCGCGATTATGCAAGCGATCCTTCCCGAATAGCGTACCCCTGGAGCATGATCGACAAAATCACACCTAGGCCTTCAGATGAGATCCTGAACAAGCTTACCGGCCTGGGCATCGACAATCTTAAAAGCGTAAAGACAACGACGGGTGTATTCGCAGCTCCTTTCGTAAATGCGGAAGTGCCTGAATATCTGGTCGTAGAAGACCTCTTCCCCAACGGAAGACCGGCACTTGATAAAGGCGGAGTTATCCTCACAGACCGAGACACGGTTGATAAGGCTGAGAGAATGAAAGTCACTGCGTGCCTTAATCCTCTTCATACTTCACTTGCTATCTTCGGATGCCTTTTGGGATTTACAAAGATATCTGAAGAGATGAAAGATGAAGACCTGAAAACACTCGTTACCAAACTCGGTTACAATGAGTGTCTTCCTGTCGTATGCGATCCGAAGATCTTAAATCCTGAAAAGTTCCTCAAGGAAGTATTAGAAGAAAGATTCCCCAATCCTTTCCTCCCTGATACTCCCCAGAGAATCGCAACCGACACAAGCCAAAAACTCCCGATCAGATTCGGAATCACTCTGTCTTCTTATCTTGAACAGGATCCTGATGTTCTCCCCAAGCTCAAACTCATTCCGCTTGTTATTGCAGGATGGCTCAGATATCTTCTTGCAGTTGACGATAACGGAAATGCATTTGAAATCAGTCCCGATCCGATGGCAGAACATTTTCAGAATGAGCTGAAAGCACAGGGCATCAGTTACAAAATGGACGGCAGCGTATCAGGTAAGCTCTCCGGCATTCTTTCTAACGAAACGGTATTCGGACTTGACATCAACAAGACCGGTCTGACACCCGTTATCGAGAAGTATCTGGACGAGCTCATTAAGGAGAACGGATCGGTCAGAAAAACATTGCATTCAGCCGTTGCCAATTAGAATGTAAGAAGTAGACATAAATATTAATTTGTGTTAGTTTCTTTATAGATTTCGATTTATAAAGGGGATATTAGCGATGATCATAACACCTAAAAACACGTTCGAACCAAACCGCGAATATGCTTTTCGTATTGTTAAAGACAACATCATCAATATGGAGATCAAACCAGGCAGTCTTATCGGTGAGCAGGAGATCGCAACTCAGCTCGGAATCTCCAGAACTCCGGTACATGAAGCTTTCCTCGAATTATCGAAATCAAAGATCGTAAATATCCTTCCCCAAAAGGGCTGCAGCGTATCACTTATCGATTACGAACTGATAAAGGAATCAAGATTCCTTCGTATTGCGGTTGAAGGTGCACTTCTTAAGGAAGCTTGCGATGTAGCTACCGAAGAAGATATCCAGAAGCTCTACGCTAACATCAAGCTTCAGGAGTTCTACATCGAGAACGATCCTCCGAAGTTCTTAGATCTTGATAATGAATTCCATAAGAGCATATATGTCATTTGCAACAAGATGCAGTGCTTCTACATGGTAGGTCTCATGAGCCTTCACTTCGACCGTGTAAGATCACTTTCACTTAAGACGATCAAGGACGTTAAGCTCGTATCAGATCACAAGGCAATAGCTGATGCCATTGCTGCCCATGACAAGGATGCGGTAGATGCGGCTTTTGCAAAGCACATGTCCAGGTTCGATCTCGACTGGGACATCATAAAGAAAGCATACAGCGAATACATCACAGAGTAATAACTGACCGGGGCATTTCATAAAATGAGATGCCCCGTTTTCTATATATAGCATGTAATCTTAACCGGTAACCGCAAATGATATAATTGATTAAGTTATTACCGGAACTGCTTTGCTGACTAGTTTACAAACATCATGACCGAACGCACAGAAAGACAATCTAACATTGAACTACTAAGGGTCTTTGCCGCTCTGGGTGTTGTATTGCTCCACTATAATAATTCAAGCATTGGCGGAGGTTTTGCCAATACGTCCGGACTTAGCGCGAATCAGTTTGTGATGGTGTTCTTTGAATCGATATTCATTTGTACTGTTAACCTCTTCGTTCTTATCTCCGGTTACTTCATGAAAGGTTCTTCAAAAGCGGACCTGCTTAAACCTGTTAAGCTTCTTTCGATGTATGTGGTTTTCGAGCTCACAGCATATCTCATTAAGGAATTGCCTTCAGGTGAACCGTTCTCGGCTTCAACGTTCGCATCTTACTTCTCACCCAGCTACTGGTTCATATTCGTTTATATAGCTCTCTATATCCTGTCACCATATATAAATCTGATGTGGTCACATCTGAACAGAAAAAAGCAAAAGCAGCTGCTTATTATCTTCATATCATTATTCTCGTTATACCCTATCGCCTGGGAGGTACTCACTTATTCCTCCAAAAATTCCATCTGGGGCGCGGAGTCGGTCAGTTCAAACGGCATGATGCAGGGCATAAGTTCCATAGGATTATTCGGTTCCGGCGCAGGATATACGATTGTCAACTTTATATTGATGTATCTTATCGGCTGCTATTTAAGGGACATTGAAGAAGACGGGAAAAAGATCAAGAACGGTAAGCTGGCTGTCCTTCTTATAGTCAACGTTGCCTTGATAATCTACTGGACTTATCTTGAATTCTTCGTCCTCGGCGGCGCGATAGACGGTACCACCGGCTGGTATTATGACAGTCCTTTTGTTATCTCGGAAGCAGTATTGATATTCCTTGTTTTCAAGAACATGAATATAAAGAAAAACAAGGTGATCAATGTACTTGCGGCAGCATCTTTCCCTACTTATCTGATACACATTAATCTGCTTGAATATTTTAATATACCGGCATTTGTCCAGGGAAACACCGGAGTTCTCATACTCCACATTATCGGCACCACGATCGCCATATACCTGATCAGTTTTGTAATCTATGAATTATATAACCTGATAACAAAACCCTTATTCAAAGTCATATCGGGAAAGTGGCAGAAGCGAAGATATATCGACTTATCAGATCAAAAGTAAAACCCGGACTTCAATGATTTAAGATCAGATATAATCCGAAAAGGATCACGAGCATTACGATATTGATAATGGTAAAGTTCAGGATATAGTTATCCTGCTTTCCGCCCTTCTTCTCTTTCTGTTCCTTCGAAAACTTTGCATGGAATCTGTAAGTGATAAGACTTGCCATACTCGCAATGAGTGTACCGAGGCCGCCGAGATTTGTTCCGATGATAAGAGACTTACCGTCATCTGTGAATGCCGACAAAAGCATGGCTGCAGGAACGTTGCTGATTATCTGTGAAGACAAAATTGCAGCAGGTACGGGATAGCTTGATACAAGTCCTGAAAGAGCACCCGTGATCGCATCTATGCGTCCGATATTACCTATGAGTATGAAGAAGAAAACGAAAGTTGCAAGAAGGTTGTAGTCTGCTTTCTTAAATGAATTGCGGTCCATTATGAGCATGGCTGCAACTGTAACTCCTAAAGAGATCAGGAAATGAACATACCCTACAACTGTCAGGATATTCAGTACGAACAACGCAAAATAGATCAGGAGCTTTACAAAAGACAGCTTCTTTACTTCTGTATTTTTTAAAGGCGGAAGTTTGTCAGAGCCCTTAACCAGTATGAATGTCAGAGCAACGATCATTGCAAGCGACAGTGCCAAATAAGGGATCATGAGCAAGAGAAATTCCGGAAGCGCGATCTTGTAATTATCGTAGAGATAAAGATTCTGCGGATTGCCGATCGGAGTGAGCATGCTTCCGAGATTTGCAGCAACCGTCATGATTATCAGAGTAAACATGAGTTTCCTGTTCTCACCGAATGGAGCGAGCACCATGATCGCAAACGGAACAAGTGTAACAAGAGACACGTCGTTCGTAAGGAACATACTTAAGAAAAATGAGAGAAGCGACATCAGGAGACTTATTCCTCTGTATGTCTTAACTTTTGAAAGGAGCTTGTTCGTGAGCACATCAAAGGTGCCGATGTGACCTAATGCAGCAACGATCAGCATCAGTCCGAAAAGGATGGCGAGTACTCTTACGTTTATATAAGAAAGATACTGCTGATCCGGCAACACGAAAAAGCAGGATATGAGAGCAAGCAATCCTGATATGCACAGGATCGGATTATTCCTGATTGTGCTTGTTATCTTACGCATATTCCCTCCTTTGACCAAGGGTAGATTTTACATCATTTCGGGAATAATGAAATAGATTAAATGAAATACAGGCTGCCCCAATTTGCAGCCTGTATGAATCATTTTTAATGTAATGTCAGGTTCAGCCGAACAATGAGCAAGCTTCTTCAACAGTCTCAGCTTTATCCTCTTTAAGAAGATCGATGATAGTACCGACCTTTGCGGATGTGCGGTACTGCTCAGGAACCAGATGTTCGTAAAGGTGCATCTCAGTAACGTTCTCCTGATATACATTGAGGATCTTCTGATTATCCTGGGCCTCCTGTCTTCTCTTGTCAGCCTGTCTCATCATGTATTCAGCATTGCTGTTAAATGCTGCCTGCTTGTTCTTGGAAATCTTAATACCAATGATGATGATCGCTAAAGCGACTATTATTGCAACAATATAGCCGCCAAACACGTCTCCCATAGCCATGTTGATCGCCGTCTCGGCAGTCATATTGTCCGATAACGTTGCCATGGAAAGTACTGTTGCGAGAAAATACACAACATAACCGCCGACAACACCACCTACCAGAAAAGGCCAGAAATACCTCATGAAAGATCTCGTCTTATAAACGGTAGGCTCGTCTGAAACATAAGAATTCTGCGGCTTCATCATCCTCTTGAGTTCCTCACACTCAGCTAGAAGCTGCTTGTATCTTACAAGCTTATCGATAAGATCATCCTTAGCTGTCTTAACTTTTGTTCCGCACTTAACACAGACAAGATCGTCATCGGCCATAAATTCACCACATTTTCTGCAAAACGCCATGTTAACCTCCCAAATAAATCTATCCTTAATTACCTTTGAAAAAACCTGTGTTTTTAAACACAGGTTCTTTCATATGCGTAAATATTACAATAATCAACAATATTTTACAATATGCTTTATTCCCAGCAGACTTTGTTCCTTCCCGTCTCTTTCGCTGTATAGAGCTTCTCATCGGCAGCACTGACGTTATCCTCGATTGATTTCAAAGGATCGAAAAGCGCACAGCCGAAGCTCAATGTACATCTCAGTGTGTTGCCGTCTGCTTCGATATCGGATTCCATGAGTTTTACTCTGATCTCTTCTGCTTTCTTAACAGCTCCTTCGAGATCCGTATCACGGAGTACCATAACGAACTCCTCACCGCCCCATCTGTAGACACCGTCATTTTCGCCGCAGAAAGATTCGATAAGGTGGGCTGTAAATGCAAGAACATCGTCACCTGCATTGTGACCGTATGTATCGTTTACGCGCTTAAACTTATCGATGTCGCAGATAAATACTGACATTGTCTTGCCGGAACCCGGAATAAGATAATCCTTATACTTATTTCCGAAGTCATAGTAGAAGCCCATTCTGTTCTTAAGACCTGTAAGTTTGTCGTGATGCGAATCCTCAAGGAATGTCTCTGACTCAAGGGCGATTCCGCAAACGAGAGCAGCAAGAGAAAGCTTCTTAGGATCTGTGTCTTCATCGAAACCGTGTTCATCATTCTTGTTAATGATCTGAAGAGCACCTATGAAATTACCGTTGATATCAGCAACCGGAAGAACGAGAACGGACTTTGTGCAATAACCTGTCTTAAGGTCGATCTCTCTGTTGAAATCAGGATCGTTATAAGGGTCGTTTGTGATGAGCATTCTCTTTGTTCTCAGAGCCTTACCTACGAGACCCGTGTTATCCGGAATGACGATCTTATCAATGCCCATGGCAGACATTGTCCAGATCTGGCCCTTTCTCTTGTCCCACTTCCAGAAGCTTGCTCTGTCGGCATCAACGATCGTTTTACTGAGCTCTGTAAGATATGAGAACAGGAGCTTGTGATCCTTGCTGTCGTTCATACACATGTCTTTGTAAAGGCTGTTCGTGATATCAAAGATACCGCTAAGCATTCTACCGTTATCTTCCATAGTAGTTCCTCCAAGTTCAAGCGGTGCAAGCTCGGCACCGGTATCACTCATTACCTGTAAAATCCTTCTCTCATCATCCATATGCATGAGATATACATTAACGCCTGATGCGATATATTCTTTGATCTTGTTGTGTATTTCAGTGCAATAAAGGTGAACCGGACTCTTGTATGCGGATATCTCGCAGTAAAGGTATGTACCCTTTTCGATATATGGTTCATATGGAATCAGCGTATTCGTATCGCCGGTATAAACAACATTCTTTCCTTCAACCTTAAGCTGGAAACCGAAGCACTTGCCTTCAAGCTCTTCCGTGTGTGTCGTAGGGATCGACCGGATAAACCACTCCTTATCCAGATCTTCTACGTTTATCAACTCGTACCATGAACTGTTGCACCCTTCTATTCTTGAGAGAAGGTAGAACAGATCTGCTTCAACCTCTTTAGAAGGAGCGACAATGGTGATCGGCGTCTTAACGGAAAACTGTAACAGGTCGATCAGCATCCCAATCCCACCAGCATGATCCCCATGGGTGTGAGTAACAAGCAAATAGATGTGATCGAACAATGCGAGGTTCTTATCATTCAACCTGGCAAAGGAACTCATCGGGCAATCGATAAGTACGAGTTCGTCATTGTCAATGAAATAAGCACTGTTGTGCTCATCCGTAAAAGCAGAACCTCTTCCCAAAAACTTCAGCATCTTTATTCTTCCTCCGGTCCGATAAGACTCAGGATCTCAAATCCGTCAGCCTTACCTTTGAGCTTAATTGGCTTTTCGAGCGGGACGCACTTCATTCGTCCCTTCAATGCATCTGCCACTGCTCTGCTTACATAAATAGTACCACCTGGAGCGTTAGCTTCAAGTCTTGCAGATGTATTTACAGTATCACCTATGGCAGTGTAGTCCATTCTTCTTTCAGATCCCATGTTACCTACGACTGCAGGTCCGAAGTTAACACCGACTCCGACATGGATCTCCTCGTTTACTTCTGCTTTAAGTTTAGCAGAAAGTTCATCCGCTCCCTTTATTATATCAATTGCTGTCAATGCTGCGTGATAAATTGCTTCATCATCGGCAATCGGCGCACCCCAGAATGCCATAGTGGCATCTCCGACGAACTTATCAAGAGTACCCTGATGCCTTTCTACACAGGCACTTGTCATAGACAGATACTGATTAAGGATATAAACTACTTCCTCAGGAGACAGACGCTCTGACATAGTAGTAAATCCTCTGATGTCTACGAAAAGAACCGCAATGTCGCAAAGCTTTCCGCCGAGCTTCAAACTGTCGGTTCCTTCCTTCAGGATCTCATTAACGATATTGGGAGCAACATACCTTTCGAAAGTTCTCGTTACGTTCTGTCTCTCGATAGCAGCACGGATATAGTTGGTAGCAACACTCGCAACAAACAATACAAAGAGTCCCAAAGGAATCCACAAAGCATGTGTTATATATCCCAGGGAATAAAGCCACATGGAAATACCGATAGCTACGAACTCACCGATGACAAGTGCAGGAATGGTAAATCTGAGTTTTCTGTTATTGCAGAAATAATAGAAAGCAAAGCATACGATAAACAGCGCTCCGATCTGGAAATAGTCCGGTGCTTCTTCCTTGTAATTACCGTCAAGGATGCACTGTATTACATTGGCCTGATACTCAACGCCATACATCATCTGGCCCTTATCAATAGGTGTGTTGTAAGCATCCTGAAGACCTGTAGTATAAGGTCCGATAAGGACGAGCTTTCCTGCGTAGTAAGAAGGATCTACTTCACCGTGGATCAACATGCTCAAGTTGACACCGTCATAGAAATTGCCTGGCTTGGCAGAGAACGAAATGAAGTACTGTCCTCTTGAATTTGTTGGAGGAACCTGCACATCGAATCCTTTCTGCAAAGCATACATTCTTGCGGCTTCAAACTGCATCGAATAAACTCTTTTTCCATCGGGTTCAACATATAAAAGTGCATGACGCACGATACCGTCCATATCGTACATCGCATTGATGTGTCCCTGAACGGTAACATCTTTTAGTGCCTGGTAGGGTTCTTCGTAACTCAATACAGCGAAGTCATCAATTATAACTGAAGCACTTCCGAAAGTCGTTCTAGTTCCGAATTTAGCCTGTGAAGCAGTAATAACATTCCCCAATTCAGCAGCTGCAGCAGCCAGTCTTTCATCGCCTTCTTCTTTTCCCTCGATATTACCTGTATACATGGTATCGATTGCTACTACGGCAGGACGCTGGTCAGGATCAGATGCAAGCATTTCCAAGGCAGATGCCATAACGGTTCTGTCCCACGAACTGTAAGATCCGAATTCCTTTATGTCTTTCTCATCGATTCCGATAATGACTATATCACCGGGTACAGCCTCAGGCCTTTGGAAAAGTTCATCTTCGACCCATAATTCAGGCTTCCGGAAAAGACCGACTGCACACAAGACTGTTATGGCAGCAGCCCACACAAAAGAAATGATCAGTTTTTTTGTTCGTTCGTTCATAATATTTAAGGTGCTTCCGTATAATAATTATCATTCAGAACCGTATGATTTACGTAATATATAAGATAATGAACTTCATCTTCAGCATACATGAAGCATTCAAGTTCGATCCATTCATCATCATAAAAACCCATATAACGGGTTCCCTGGTTACCATTTTCTGTATAAGTCTGTTCACAAATATAAACGGTTCTGCCTTCGTATGTATTTCCCCAAATATGTGACTTTTCATAACCATCGGGAGGTACAACGTTAAAAGCAGCACCCCAGCTATATGAGTAATACTCGTCATACGTACCATCTATAAGAAATACAACACCGTCGGCCATCTGCATACTGTCATCATCGAGCAGAACCCATTCGCCATTCAAATAACCATAATAGTTATCATCATCATCACGGCAGATATATATGGTATTGCCCTCATAACTGTCACCCCAATAATCAGTTTTTTTACAGCCGGCTTTCACTTCAGGCTCAGAAGGCTCAGTTATCGGTGAAGGAACCGGTGTTAGCGTGGATGACGGTTCAGGCGTTGTCGTAATTGTCGGATTTGGCGTTGTCGTTGCCGTCGGCTTTGGTGTAGTCGTTGACGTCGGCTTTGGTGTAGTCGTTGCTGTCGGTCTGGGCGTTGATGTAGCCGTTGGTATTGGTGTAGTCGTCGGCGTTACAGACGGTGTATTAGTAGCTGTCGGGGTGGCCGTTGCATCAGCAGCCGGCACAGGCGTCGGCGTTACAGTCACACCAGCAGTTGGAGAAGGCGTTGGTGTAACCGTAGATGTAGGCTTGGAAGTTACAGTAGGCACAGGAGTAATTGTAGGTGTAGGAGTTACAGTTAAAGTTACTTCTGTTTCTTTTCCGACAACTTCTCCATTTGCTATTGATGTGACGAAGCTCTTTAATTCTTCTTGCTCCCAACCTGTATACTCACAAACTCTATTCAAGAGTTCTTCATCTTCAACAAGTCTTTCAAGTGTGAATTCGTCCAAGTCATCTGTTGCGACATCGACAAGATCAAATTCAACGTCTTCATGTACATCGTCATCATACAGATAGACTGTAATTTTCTGACCGCCATGAACTTCAGCATATCTTGTTACTCCGGTAACGGGATTCGTAGCAGTTACGATTACCGCACCATCAGTTACGATCAGGGAATCTCTGTCATCTTGCTGATCGTAATAGACCATACCGGATGTTCCCCTGATTCCTGCAGTCATGGTAGAAGTCTTAATCTCAAATGTTTCATCCGGCTGAAGTTTCTCAGTAACATTAAAGAAAACGGCACCTTTGGTAAGATTGAGCTTAAGGTGCTTACCCTGCTTGGTAAACTCAGCTCTGCTGTCATTCTGCAGGGTGATGATCTTAGTATCATCAAGTCCCACAGAAGCAAGTCCGTCAGAACCGGTGCTAAGAGCATCACCGGATTGGAATCTTATGTTATCAATAACAGGTTTGATTCCGCCCTTTGAATCTTCAATGGTAACTGTTCCCTCAACACGAAGGAGTCTCATGGTTGTAGCAATATAGCCATTGCGTGAAAGAACAGCAACAACAACTACTGCTACAATAAGTGCCACTGCCGCTGCAGAACAAGCAATCTTAATTCCGAGAGGCATCTTCTTGATTCTGTCGATTAAGTTCATAAATTAACCGCCTTTCAAAATCACAAGTGGCCTAAAGATTCTAATATATCAAAGGCGAAGTTCTAACACCTCGATATGTCAACGTTTATATTTGAAGTTTAATAAAATTAGATTCAGTTAACTGTTCTTTTTTTTATTCGGATTCTGCATAATTGGGTTCCCAACTGACTGCATTCCAATCTTCAAATTCAACAAATTGCTCATTAATTAAACCATTTACATAATCCCAATCCGGACCATCACCTGCATCGTTTAATGGAACATCGGAATAATTACGATATTCTGTACTATACAGTTGATCAGGAGGCAATGTTTCTCCAGGCGGAGCTTCATTAGGCACAATTACTTCTACTGAAACAATATAACTGACGATTTCGCGCTCATCAGGCGTTGGTTCTGGTTCGGGAATAGGCGAAGGGGTAACCGGTTTGGTAGTCGGTGTTGCTGTCGGAACAGGAGAAGGAGTCGAAGCTGCAATAGCTTCAGTCTCTGTTGCTTTTGTTTCTTCTGTTTCCTCAGTTTCTTCCGTCTCCTCAGTCTCTTCAGTCTCCTCCGGTTCAGGTGTCGGAGAAGGTGTAGAAGACGGTGTAGGAGTTACCGTATTAGTCGGCTTAGGAGTAGCCGTTGCGTTAGATGTAGGAACAGGTGTTGCTGTTACATCGGGATTAGCTGTAACTGCTGCAAGCGCTGCATTTGCCGCTGCCTTCAAAGCTTCCTTGTCCCAGCCGGTGAATTCACAAACCCTGTTAATGAGTTCTTCGTTCTCGGAAATCATCTGCAACGGGAATTCAGGGAGATCATTCTCTTTAACATCTGTGATAGAGAACTCAACACTGTCCTGGGTTCTGTCAGAATAGAGATATACAGTAATTTTCTGTCCGCCACGGACTTCTGCATACTTCGTCTCTCCTGTCTCAGGATTAATCGCAGTTACGATAACCACACCATCAGTGATTATGAGAGAGTCCCTGCCATCGTCATCGTAGTAAACATAACCTGATGTACCTCTTATGCCGGCAGTCATTGTAGATGTCTTAATCTCAAATGTCTCATCTTCACTAAGCTTCTCTGTTACGTTAAAGAAAAGAGCACCCTTTGTAAGCTTAAGTTCAAGGCGCTTTCCGCTCTTGGTGAACTCTGCTCTGCTGTCATTCTGAAGAGTTACGATCTTGGAATCATCCAGTCCAACAGATGCAAGTCCGTCTGCACCGGTATTAAGTGCATCCCCTGACTGGAAACGGATATTATCGATAACGGGTTTGGTTCCACCTTCGCCATTCTCAATGTTTACTGTGCCTTCTACACGAAGAAGTCGCATAGTATTTGCCAGATATCCGTTACGGGACAAAACAATGGCAATAACTATAGCAGCTACTATTCCTAAAGCAACTACTGAATATATGATCTTCATTCCAAGAGTCATTTTTCTGATGTTAAAACTAAATCCCATTAAATTATTCCCTCTTTATATAATTATTAAAAGAGAATTATATCATAATACTTTCATTACTTACTAAATTCCATCAAACACAACATCAGTCAATTAATTACGATGATGTCGTATCATGAGACAAATAGATTTCGCCTGTTTCAGTTATAGTAAACGTTCGTGTAACAATCCAAGTGACCCCGTCCTCATTACAAGTCAAATCAACCCAACTGCCGTTATACCATCCTTTAAAAGTTCTTGACTTGAATGGACCGGTTCCTTGATAAATAATGTAAACCTTATGTTCATTGTATTCTAAACCCCAACCATTAACATGGTTTACCGCAGTCCAACCATCAGGGACAGAAGGTTCAGTATCATCTGAAACAGGTATCGTGGGAGGAGTTACATCGTAATGGTACAACTCTTCAGTGTAATATTGTTCACGGTTATCAAAATCTGAATAGAAAACAGCATTTGCCCATCCGTTTCCGGCATAAGGCTGGTATGTAAGATCTATCCACGAACCATCTTTATAACCTCTGTATTCCTTATCATCTCCAACAGGTTTTTCCGTGATAAATATTAGTCTGCCATCATCAGTTTCAACATTCCAACAAGATTCTCTAATCGTATATCCTTCCTCAGGAGTGGGTGTAAGGATTGGTGTTGGTTCAGGGATAGCTGAAGGCTCCGGAGTAGGTGTTGCAGTAGGTGTTGCAGTAGGAGTAGCCGTTGCCGTCGGTTTAGGCGTAGCTGTGGCCGTTGGCTTAGGTGTAACTGTTGCCGTCGGTACTGCAGTAGGTGTTACTGTCGGATTTGGTGTCGGCGTAGCTGTAGTTCCTGCCGTAGGCACAGGAGTCGGTGTATCCGAAGGTGCTACTGTAGGTGTAGGTGTCACCGCCTGTGTCGGAGTCGGAGTCTGTGTACCGGAAGGGACAGGCGTTGGTGTTTGGGTCGGTGTTGTTGAAGGAATGCTGCTTATAACATCCTTTAATGCTTCCTTGTCCCAACCGGTATAATCACAGACTCTATTAAGGAGTTCTTCGTTCTCTGCAATCATATGAACTGTAAAGTCATTGAGGTCTTCGATTCCGATCTCCTCAAGTGTAAATGAAACAGTATTCTCTTCTCTGTCTGAATAAAGATAAACTGTAGCACCCTGACCGCCTTCGACTTTGGCAGTCTTGGTCTCACCTGTCACCGGATTTGTAGCAGAAATTTCCACTGAACCGTCAGTGATGATCAGAGCATCTCTTCCGGATTCATCGTAGTAAACGTAACCGGATGTTCCTCTAATTCCGGCTGTCATTGTAGATGTCTTGATCTCAAATGTCTCGTCAGGCTGGAGCTTCTCCGTAACATTGAAGAAGACTGCACCTTTGGTCAGTTTGAGTTCAAGATGTTTGCCCTGCTTTGTGAATTCAGCACGGCTGTCATTCTGAAGTGTGATGATCTTGGTATCATCGAGACCTACAGATGCAAGTCCGTCAGCGCCTGTATTAAGGGCATCACCGGACTGGAATCTGATGTTGTCAATTACGGGTTTTGTACCGCCGTTTGCGGTCTCAATGTTGACTGTGCCTTCTACTCTGAGAAGGCGCATACTGGTTGCGTGGTAACCCTTCTGGTAGATCAGGGCGAATACTGTTGTAACAGCAGCAGCAAATACCACCAGCACAGAAATGAAAACTAAAGACTTCTTGGATAAACGCTTGCTCTTAACTGTCGACATATTAACCGTCCCCTCTGGTTTGACAACTCAAGCAAACTTGATTATGATAACAGAGGGATTAAAAGATTGCAAGCGCTTTATGAATAATTTATGACCTTGCGCCTAAAACAGTTTCTATATTGCTTCAAAAGCCGTAATTCACTTGTTCTTTAGGCTTGTCTTTCTTATAGAGCAGGAAGAATGCTGCGAAGAATACTGCAAATGCTGCCACTGCGAAGATCAACTCGTTGGCGAGATCCGGCAATTCAAATACTCCTGCCAGCTGTAAGCCCAGGAATCCGTCAATTGCTGTGTGGATGATAATCGCAAGAGGATAGAGCCACCACTTTTTCTTATCCTTAACAGAGTAAAAGACCATGATGGATGCGCCGGTGTGAAAGGCTACTGCGAATAATCTGTCAAACAATGAAATGCCCATGGTAGCCGCAGAGAATGTCGTAATCTGTTCAACTATACCGGTCATCTGATTAACAACATCTGGTGTAAGTGTATCTTTGATGGGGTCGACCATAAGCTCGACAAATGTTCCCTGGTTCAGCATGACAGCGAAAACAAAATACTCGATGTATGTAATGCCCAGAATGAACATTGCTTCGAATCCGCCATGGCCGATACCGTGTGTCAGACCGGTCTCCCTTTGCGTTCTCTTGCGAAGGATCGTTTTAAAAGCAACTAATCTTCCTGTTTCTTCGAATACGCCCGGGAAAAGGCCTACGATGATTCCCCAGAGAACAGGTCTTGCGTTTATAAACACACTTGCCGCATGCTCGGGAAGACCCATCTGAACCGGAAAGATCAGTATGTTCTGGAGAGGCTTTTCGAGTACTATTGCAAACAACATGAAAGTCGCTGCACCAATAAGAACTGTCGTAAAAGGTTCGTGTTTTTTCTTACACCAAATTATTGCTGCTATAAGAGGCAGAGCGATTGCTAAAATTGCCGTCAGCAGTATGAGCAGCATTGACGATGTGCTTACTGTCCCAAATTCCATGTTTTCCATAAATCCACCTTATTCCTTGTTCTTGGAAACTACTTTCTTATGATAACCCTTCTGTCCGCAGTGAGGACATGTCATCTTTCTCGAACGGCCAATGTGAGGTGCCATGACAACGGCTTTCATTGAAGGCACGTAACGTTCGCCGCAGTTCGGGCATTCATAGTAACCTGCATCGTGCTCGATCCTTATGCCGATAACGGCAACCGTAACGATGAGCAATATTGCAAGCACGATCAATGCAACTCCCAAAGGTATGTTGATCTTGCAAACATATGAGCCGATAAGCACCATTGCAACATATATCGGAAGAGAGACAAAAACCATCCAGGTCTCGATTCTGAGCATTGTCTTGTCTCTCTGCTCAACCTTTGCACGCATTTCCAAAAGATTTGCCTCAGCCTTATTCTTATAATCTTCCATGGTGATGTGTTCCCCGGTCAGGAGTTCATTTACCGTAATACCTAATAAATTGCAAAGTTCAATCATGATAGATGCATCCGGAAGGCTCTTACCTGTCTCCCACTTTGAGACGGCCCTGTCTGTTATACCGAGCTTGTCTGCCAGGGCGGCCTGAGTAAGGCCTGCTTCCTTTCTGCATGATGATATGAACTTTCCGATCTTCTCCTGATCCATCTTTAAGGGATCCTCCTTTCACCTCAGACGATAAGGCTACCTGGAATATTTTACCACGAACCGACGGTTGAGAAGCCCGAAAACAACGGACTCTACCACCGGTTGAGTAGGCTCTCAACGCCCTAAAGCATTGGATTTTCGCACGAAGAGCCTGTAGTTCTTCTTACAGGTCACGGGATAGAAATTACAGGGCTGCCCCGTTTCCGGAACAGCACTGTGGAGGGTTAATATATAATGCGCTTCTTACGAAACGATCTTGTAATAAGCGTTCGATGTCACCTTGTAGATGAAAGCATAGAACAGTCCGCAGACCAGAACACAGACACCGGCACATATCAGGAGCAGGCCGAAATTGAAGAGACCGAAAAGCATCAAGAGCTTATTTACGATCGGCAGTACTACAACAAGGTGGACACAGGCAAAGATGACTGGGATCATGAATACCGTAAGCATCTGCGAGTTGACACTCTTCTTGATCTCATCGCCGTTCATTCCGACCTTCTGCATGATGCCGAACCTTGCCTGGTCTTCAAAACCTTCCGATATCTGCTTGTAGTAAATGATTACAACGCAGGAAACAAGGAATATTATGCTAAGGATGATTCCGAGGAAGAAGAGTCCTCCGAATGTGCTTATGAAGTCTCCTCTCTCCGCTTCATGGCTCTCGCAGTAGTAATTGGAAAAACCTTTTCCCTGCAGTTCCTCTTTTATCTTTTCGGACAGCGTTTCTGCAAGCTTGATCTGACCGTCAACATCAAGACCAGTATCGAATCTGCAGTACCAGAACCACGCAAGCATCGGTTCACCGTTATAGTCCTCATACTGAATGTACTTTTGAGCTACAGCGTCAACATCGTCAACGACCATGTAGATAGTAGGCGAAGCAGCTCCCGCAGCAGTGCTGTCGATCTCACTTACTTTATCATCAAAACGTTCAGTAATCTTAAATGTGACCTCACCGATAGTTACTTCATTTCCGATGTCGATCTTTTTCGCTGTGCCGAGGATAGCTTCACCCGGATTAACATTTACGCTGTGTCCGAAGGTCCTGTTGTAATCGTCATCATCAATGAACTGGATCTGGGCAACTTTATCGTAATCGATAAAGGCCATATTGGTGAGTGAGTTGAGATTCACTTCAAGCCTGTCGTTCTCAAAATAACCACTGATCGAGTATACGAAATACGTGCAATTATTAGTAACTGTAGCACCATTTTCTTCAGACGTTGCTATCAGGATCTCGTCCAATCTCTCACCCTGGGAAGGAAGATTATCATCGTATCCGTATTTGCAGGCAAACGCACCGATCTCATTGGGATAACGCGCATTAAGGCATTGTTCAGCTCCGGTATAAAGAGACGTTGTAGACGAGAGCATAACGAGGATCATCGTAATGAGGATGCAGATGGATGCAAGACTTGCACCATTGCGTTTCATTCTGTATGCCATAGATGATACTGATACAAAATGATTTGTCTTGTAGTAATACTTTTTATTCTTTTGAAGCAGCTTACACAGTATGACTGAACCTGCGACAAGACAGAGATATGTTCCAATGATTATCAATATGACCGCTACGAAAAACCACAGCAAAGCGGAGAGCGGCTGCTCGATCTTAAGTGCAAGTACATATCCTGCGCCCAGGATAACGAGGCCTAAGATTCCTACTACCCAGTTAGCTTTCGGCGGTTTATCTCCTGCTTTTCCGGCATTTATGAGTTGGATGGGGTTTGCGAACCTGACCTGTCTTATGGTATTCAGATAGATGAAAAAGAAGATCACAGCAAAAAGGATCAATGTTGTTACAACGGAACTTCCCGACACTGAAAACTCATATCTTGTCGGAACCGCAATAAGTTTTGTAAATCCGAGTTCAGCAAGCTTGGACAGACCGATACCGGTCAAAAGTCCGACTACTATGGATGCAATTCCTGTTATGGCTGTCTCCCAGAAAATGATCTTTCCAATGTTTCTCTTATTCATTCCGAGAATGCTGTAAAGGCCGAATTCCTTCTTGCGTCCCTTTACTAGCGTGGACTGTGTATAGAACAGGAATATCGTCGCAAAGATTGCCATGATGTAAGAACCCAATGCGACCATGTCCGTGGCGGTACCACCACCGGCCATGCCCCTCATAACGCCTGAAAAGCCAAGGAAATGAAGAATATAAAACATTGCGACCATCAGAATGCATGTGATCATGTATGGTACATAAAGACGGCCATTCTTGCGCATGCCGCCGATGGCCATCTTAGGATAAAAACCGGCTTTCATTACTTATCACCTCCCTGAGCGAGGAGAGTAAGTGTATCGCTGATCTTCTGATACATCTGCCGGTCTGTTGATTCACCTTTATATATCTGATGGAATATAACACCGTCCTTAATAAACAGGACACGTGATGCATTGGATGCAGCTTTTGTTGAGTGAGTAACCATCAGGATCGTCTGACCCATCTGATTTACTTTCTTAAAAAGTGACAAAAGCTCGTCTGAAGATTTTGAATCAAGTGCACCCGTAGGCTCATCTGCAAGGATGATGCGCGGATTGGTAATAAGCGCTCTTGCTACAGCGGCTCTCTGCTTCTGTCCACCTGATACTTCATAAGGGTATTTCTTAAGAAGATCTGTGATGCCGAGTGACGGTGCAAGCTTATCAAGGCGTTCCTTCATCTCTGAATGCCTTTTGCCTGCAAGGACCAGAGGAAGATAGATGTTATCTTCTAATGTAAATGTATCCAGAAGATTGAAATCCTGGAATACATAACCCAAGTTGTCACGACGGAACTTGGCGATGGCCGCATCCTTTATGGTAGTAAGATTCATGCCGTCGAGGATAACCGTTCCTGCCGTTGCTTTATCCAATGCAGCGAGGATATTAAGGAGTGTTGTCTTGCCTGAACCTGACTCTCCCATGATGGCGACATATTCGCCCTTCTCAACTGTGAAATTAACATTCTTTAGAGCTTCGACAGAAGCACCTCCACGACGTGCTTTATATGTCTTCTTTACACCTGATACTTCAAGTAAACTCATAAACTGTACTTCCTTTCATATAAGTCAGCCACAGTATAGAAAACATGTAAAATCCACTCCATTGAATCTGCTTACCAATTCCTTACAGCTTTGTCACATTTTTATATAGTAAAGGGACGAAGTCAATTAAGTTAATCATTACACAAATCAAAAAAATAACGACACCCTCAAGAGATGTCGTTACTTGTTTTTATTATAACAAAGGTTCTGGGCCCTCCGCTTTCAGCAGCGGGTCGAACCTTTATTTACGTATATGATAGCAACTACTTTTTGAAAGTCAATTACTATGAGGCGGGAATTCAATTAGCTTTAATATTCCACATCCAGCTTCTTTGCTCTCATATCAAGGAATATCTTTGTTCCTTCTCCGACTTTGGATTCTGCATATATCTTATGTCCCAGATTATCGGAGATACGCTTGCAAAGATAAAGACCGATTCCGCTCGCCCTCTTGTCTTCGCGTCCGTTAAATCCCGTGTATCCGTTTTCAAAGATCCTGGGCAGGTCTTCTTCACTGATACCAACGCCTGTATCTTCAATGCAGAGTATTCCGGGCTCAGACATGTAGATGCGCACATAGCCTTCAGATGTGTATTTAACCGCATTGGAAATGACCTGTTCAATGATGAATGACAGCCATTTGGAATCAGTGATGGTTTTGAATTCTATCGGTTCGTATTCAAGCTTCAGTTTCTTCAGTATGAATTCGCGCGAAAACTTACGGATAGCAGGACGGATGATCTCATCAAGATCATATTCCTTTATCAAATAGTCAGTACTGTCAGAATCAAGTCTTAAAAATGTAAGGACCATCTCAACGTAAGCTTCGATGCGGTTAAGATCTCCAATCAGTTTTCTGGCTGATTCGGTATCCTCCGACTGTATCTGAAGTCTCATCGAAGCGATTGGAGTCTTGATCTGGTGAGCCCAAACGGTATAGTATTCGACCATGTTGTTATAGTCGGACGTTGCTTTCTGACGGGAATACTCTTCCTCTTCTTTAAGTTTTCTGATTATCTCCTGATAGTCCTTTTCGATGGGGTCAGATGAGGCAGAAATCTCATTTTGAGTCAGTTTTCTGTGTTTATTAAATGTAAAAACGAAGTCGATCACTCCTGCAACGATCAGGGCTGAAGTGCTTAGAATTAAAGGATATAACACTGTTACAGCGGGCATATCGAACAGAAAATACGAGGATGCAAACACACCCTCGACAACGATCATGAGAATGATGACGTTTATCCTGGATTTCAGGTAATCCTTAAGCATTAATCCTCCAGAATGTAGCCCACGCCGAACTTGGTCTTGATCAGATCTTTAAGTCCGATGCTTTCCAACGTCTTTCTGAGCCTTCCGACATTTACGGTCAGGGTATTCTCGTCAACATAGCTGTCTGTCTCCCAGAGAGCTTCCATGAGCTTCTCGCGGCTTACGACTTTATTCTTGTTTTGGATAAGGGTCAGTAAGATCCTGTATTCGTTACGTGCAAGATCGACCTCATTGCCGTTATAAGAAAGCCTGTTGTTGTTCGTGTTAAGAACGGCGCCCTTGACTTCAAGAGTACTCGAGCCCTTCGAGAAATCGTATGTCCTTCTTAGTAGTGCGTTAACTTTTGCGATGAGCACGCTCCGGTCGAAGGGCTTTGCTATGAAATCGTCGGCGCCCATGTTGATGGCCATTACGATGTTCATGTTATCCGTTGCAGATGAGATAAAGATTATTGGTACGGAACTTGTCTTTCTGATCTCCTGGCACCAGTGGTATCCGCCCATGTATGGCAGCGTGATATCCATGATGATCAGGTGAGGCTCATACTCTTTTACCTCTTCCATTACATTCATGAAATCGGATACTGTCCTTCCTTCCATGCCCCAATTAGCAAGACATGAAGTTATACCGTCCGCGATTCCCTTATCATCTTCAACTATATAGATCTTATACATATCTTTTCCGTCACAAGTACTTATTCATTCTTATGCAGTCGAAGCTTCCGCTTCTTACTACTTCTTCGTTAACAAGAGCGTAGCCGAGCTTCTTGTAGAAATCAACCGCTTCAAGCCTGCTCTCGATCTTGATCTCTTCGAAGCCCAGTTCTTTTATCCATTGTTCTGCTTCCTGTACGACCTTAAACCCAAGCTTCTGCCCGCGGTATTCAGGAAGGACAACGACGCGGCCTATAATGACACTCTTACCGCCGGCTTCATAAAACCTGCTCGTGGCAACCGGATATCCGTCATCCAGAAGAACGATGTATCTTGTTCCTTCACAGTCGTGCTCATCGAATTCTTCTCTGAGTGATATGTGATACTGGCGGTTCATACCCTGTATCCTGACAGAGTAAGCGCCGGCTCTCTGCCACTCTGCTTCTGCCCTTAATACTTCCATATCACTCTTTATCAAATCCGTTAAACTTAACACGCGCCGCGAAAGATCTTTTCGAAGGTGCATGGAAATCATCCAGAGCTTTTCCTACAGGAAGGATGCAGACAACGTCATATTCATCAGGCACTCCGAGGACTGCTGCGATCTTATCGCAAATGCGGTCGTCATCAGTGATGTGGCCTTCATACCAGCAGCTCTGATAACCGAGTTCAACTATTGCCAAAAGCATATTCTCGATAGCTGCTGAATAATCCTGAATCGCAAAGCAACGGTCACGGTATGCGTTTATCTTTCTTGAGAGCACAACGATCATGGCAGGAGCTGTCTGTGCCACCGGCGGATCGATAACTCCCTTGAGCTCGTCAAGGAGTTTGGGATCATCAACAACGACAAGATCCGTTGTCTGCTTGTTGCATCCGGAAGGCGCATCAATGCCTGCATTTGCGATTATCTCAAGATCTTTTCTAGGGACAGGATCAGAAGAGAACTTGCCGCGGTAGCTGTGACGCGTACCGATAACGTTAATGGCACTCTTAAGTCCCATTACGTAGATCTGGCAGGGATTTGCAGCATCCCAGTATTCTTCTAAAACTTCGAGTTCCTTGAAGCCGAGACTCTTGTAGAACTCATTTGTTATGTCGTAGTCAGGATACATGCCTGAGCGAACGGTCTTAACCTGTATGAATGAATAGCCTTTCATTACAGCATAATCTTTTGCGGCAGCGAAAAGCCTTCTGCCCGCGCCTTTTCTGTGGCACTCCTTTTTTACACCCATGACTGCAAGCTCCATGGTCTCTTTTCCTGTCTCTTTAAGGCACAAAAAGCCTGACGGAACGTCATTATCAAAATATGCCCAGAAAGGCTGGTCTGCAGATTCTCTTATGTACTGCTCCCTGCTTTCTTCAACCTCAAACCACTCGGTAAGAGATTCAAGGATCTCGCGTGAGATATTTCTTTTTTCATCTTTGTCTTCTATGAATCTGATCATATACTTATATTCCCCATTCGAATTAATGCCTTATATTTTACCACCGAAATAACGGCAATAAATCACAATGAGATATAATCAGTTTAATGGATAAAAGCGTTTACAGGAGTTAACCATGTTTACACATAGAGAGAAGATCATCTCAATAGTACTAGCATCAGCAATGATCACGTCCGTTCTTTGCGCATGCAACATTGACACGGACCAAAGCATAGAGACTACTCTTCCCACCACTTCAGAGACCAGCTTGCCGACATTGGAGACGACTATGGAAACCACAGAAACGACTAAGGAAACAACGGCTGCCACCGAACCCGGAACAGTTGAGACCGCACCCTCATCCGAAGAATTGGATACAAGCTATGTACGCCTGATAGACGGTGTCGAACCCGAGATGATGAATGCCGATTACTGGATCGGCGAAGATGACAACATCATTCTCATGACAGACGAAGAGATCGCAGCATATAACCACGAGAACAGAGGAAACATTCTTTCAGTCGATGAAGAAACACAAATGCCTCACCTTGATGAATTCGAAGATACGCTTGACGGTGACATATTAAGAACATTTCTTAATGACAATGCAAATTCGGTTCCCGGTAATCCGCGTTCTTACTATCTTGACGGAACACCCACAGCAAGTATTTATTGGGAAAACCTTGTAGATCTTTCCAACATCGATCAAGTTCCCGACGTAATAGAAGTCCGTTACGGTTACACGGTCAAGAGAATGACATTAAGAATGTTCCCGACGGAAGACCGCATATTCAAAGATCCTGATGACAAGTATTTCGATGCACTGCTCTATTCGGAATGCATGCCTTATATGCCCTGCGCAGTGCTCCACGAGAGTAGCGACGGCGAATATTATTATGTTGTTTTCGACAGCTATTCGGCATGGGTCAGAAAGGATGCCGTGGCACTCTGTGAAGACAAGGAAGACTGGCTCGCAAGACAAAATCCTGATCAGTGGCTCGTCGTTACGGGAAGAGAAATAAGATTCGGAACCGATCCACACTGTGAAGCCGTATCAGACCTCGTCCTGCCGATGGGAACGCAGATGGAACTTGTGTCAGCTGAAGATGCACCTGAAGTGATCAACCAGAGAACAACTTACGGCGACTATGTGGTCAAGGTTCCGACAAGAGGCAGCGACGGATACATTGAAGATGAATACGTTCTTATCCCCATGTCAGATGATGTGCATGCGGGATTCCTTCCCTACACTCCCGCCAATATCGTAAGACAGGCATTCAAGCTCTTAGGCGACCGCTACGGCTGGGGCGGAGATCTGGAGGCAAATGACTGCACCGGGATCACGAGAGAGGTATACCGCTGTTTTGGCATTCTACTTCCGCGTGTAAAGCAGTCTGCTTCAACCGGCGTGTATTCTGTTGATGTATCCGACATGAGCGATGAAGATAAGCTTTACGAGATCGGACAGCTCACACCCGGAAGCCTTATCGCATTTCCCGGTCACATGATGATATATCTCGGCATGGTCGACGGTGTTCCTTATGTAATAAGCGCAGTCGGGACTTTCGTCGCGCCTGCGCCCGGATCTGATGAACAGATTCATCCTGACAGTGTCATCGTCAACAGTCTTTACGTCAGAAGAGCAAGTCTTAAGACATGGCTGGAATCAGTAACTGTCATTCTTACCATCAAACCTGATTAAATACCTCTGATCGTCCTGTGATCGACTTCATAATCGAACAATAATGAACCGCTGTCATCGGCAAGGAAGAAGCGGTTTTTGGCAAAACCGTAGAATCTGCCGTCGTAAGCTCTTAAGTTGTAGCAGAAATTATCCAGGCTGAAGAGTTCTTCTCCTTCGGTCAGTGAATAAACTGTCATTTTACCGTCTTCGATGGAATACAGATATACTTCACCCGTTACTTCGTCCTGAGTCATGTAGGCATTTCCGGTGCCACTCATTACGGGATTGAAATCGCCGTCGTATACACGCCATTTTTTGACAGGATCATTACCGTTGCTGCCGTTGTCAGACATGATATAGCCATACTTGAATGAATAGAAGAAACCGTCTTCTTTAGTTATTCTTGCACCTGTGCTGAGGTTATATACAGTATTTGCATAACTGATCGAATCAAAATACATATCTCCGTCGCCGAAGCCGTACCAGTCTCTGAAATATGTTCCGTCGCCAAGGTAGATGTCATTGTGCTCGGTTATGAGGTTAAGATCCTTGTCATAGAGTTTGGTATTCAAACCCACTCCGACTGCGATCTTCCCGAAAGAACTCATAACGATCGCATCCTTAGGGATATCCATGGATGCGGCTATCTTCCATTCACGGTCGTAGAGATTGAGAGTACCATCAGCTGCGACCATGTATCTGTCAGGACATACCTGCCATGAATAAGCTTCGCTGTCATCAACGATGAGATTGCCGTCCATGTCATATACCTTTATGCCCTGGCCGTCAGCCTCCTGCTCTACGATCACGTTACCGTAAAGTTTTCCTTCTGTCATCTCAAGCGCACTGCTCTGATAGAGAACCTTACCATTTGATGTGTCAATGAGATAATCATTCGGATAGAATTCATTTTTATTGAACAGGAACGCACGGTCATCACCCATATAGCGGACAGTAAGCTGCGCACTTGCCGCATCAAGACCAAGAGCCTTTTCATCTATAGTAATATTTCTTGCGAGTATTTCGTTAAAATCCTGATCAATGTACTTTACCCAAATATTACCTTCGCTGTATACGCTTCCGTAAAAGCATTCTCCGTTTTTACCGTTAAAACCTATATCGTAAAGACCGTCATATACAAGGCCTGAAAACTTCGAACCGTCATATGAGAGCAATCCGTATTTTGTTACATCACCTTGTGTGCTTCTGACGATATAACAATTCCATTCATCACAGCTGATCACAGAATCAAACACTGCATCACAGATCTGATTTCCGTCCAGATCGATGAGACCGTATGTGTACCGGTTTCCTTCAGGCATCCACTCGTCTTCCTCATAGACTGCGAGGAAAGGAATTACTCTGCCGTGATCTTCGGGAACATAATCGATCTTTAATTCAGAATCGGAGATCATCGGGATGATCGCTGTATCTGAAGGATCGGTAACATCGGTTTCATCAGGTTCATCACTTTGAACTATGGTGACATCCGTATCGTCGTTTCTTGTCTCTCTTGCTGTTGTCTCATTTGTTGCGGTACAGCCTGCAACTGATGTGAGCAGGATCAATGTTGATAAAACAACACTTGCTTTTTTCATGATAATAATTCTCCTTGAGTATTAGCTTTCAGGTCCCCTATTGCCTGTAACACTATAAATACAATTCAGAAGAATAAATTGTTGCAGAAAAACTTATTTTCCTTCAGGATAAATTACCGGAAGCGTAGGAAGATCAGTCGATACCGTCTGCTCTTTGATCTCGGAAACAGGCGTGATCGTGCCGTCGGACCCGAGTCTTACGGGAATGCCTTTTCCGTTTTTAACAGCTGATGCATAGTCATTGACCGAACTGAGCTTATCTTCGAAAAGCATGCCTCCCATATCATTGTCGTGGAAGAAATGAATATCCGATCCTGCTGTCATTGGAAGTCCCAGATCAACAGTATATTCATAACCAAGAGCATTCATGTTGGGCTTGTTTGCAGCGTTATATACTTCGACTCCGTCGCATGCCGTAGGAGCAAGCTTAATATCAGACAGATAATCCCTCTCTCTGAAAGGATGAGCCTGTATCATGATCCCGCCTGCTTTATGGATGGCATCTAAAAGCTCATGCCTTGTCATATCCATGATGCACTCGTTGGCGATAAGCCAGTCCTTATCGATTCCGTAGAGCAGATATTCATCTTTATTGAAATTGATCTCAACACCGAACATGACGAGAAAGTCCTTGCCTTCAGCAGCCTTTAAAGCTCTCTCGTAACCGGACGCATATATCTCAACTCTTTCTTTCCAGGGAAGATCTTTAGGGACACATGTGTTGCCGTTAAAGAAATGATCCGTAACGACCATTCCGCTATAGCCTTTATCCATCATATAAGAGATATAGTCTTCACCGTGGACTTTGCCGCAAGCACTTGCCTCGCATGTATGAAGATGTGTCTCGTATAAATATCCCATTATCTGTGTCCTTTGTTTTTAATCCCGTCAATGCTAACACTCGCGCTATTTCAAATCAAGATTATTTGTCTTGACCATATAAACAGAAAATGTTATTTTATGCGTGCTTTTTATGAGCCGACAGTTCGTTTGTGCCATCCTGTCGATAAACAAAACCAGGACAACCATTTATATCATGTGCTATTAAGTTGCTTATTTGATTGAATGAGGGCTCCTGTTTTTGGGAGCCTTTTTTATTTGGGAGTTTTTAAAATGACGGAAAAGAAAACAGTATCAAGATTATTTATGTGCATCGGCATCATCTTCGTGACATGCCTTTTGCTCTCAAACCTCGTTGCAGGAAAGCTCTGGGCAGTAACAGAGAACATTACCCTTCCTGCAGCAGTCATCCTCTTCCCCGTCACATACATCATCGGTGACGTTTTCACGGAAGTTTACGGATTCAAGAAAGCAAGAACCATCATCTGGCTCGGATTTGCATGCAGCTTCTTTGCAGTGCTCATCTATCTTCTTACGATTGCTCTTCCCCACCCGGGCTACTGGGAAAGCCAGGATGCATATGCAACCGTATTGGGCACCACTCCGAGAGTTGCATTGGCATCATTTTCCGGATACCTTTTCGGTGAGTTCTCAAACTCGATCGTCTTATCCAGACTGAAAGTTCTTACCAAGGGAAAGAACCTCTGGATCCGTACCATTCTCTCTACAGTTATCGGTGAAGGCCTGGATTCAATTATCTTCATTACTATCTCTTTCTGGGGAACAATGGAGAATTCGGTCGTGCTTCAGATGATCCTTTTCCAGTACCTGTTCAAGGTATGCTATGAAGTGCTCTTTACTCCCGTTACATACTTCGTTGTAAAGAAGATCAAGAAGGCAGAAGGCATCGATACTTTCGATGAAGGCATCAAATACAATCTCATCAGGGGGTAACATATGCGCGAAAAAGAAGGTCTTACAAAGCTTGGAAGCAACGGTACCCAATACAGCATGGATTACGATCCGTCCGTCCTTGAGACATTCATGAACAAGCACCCGGACAACGATTATTTTGTTAAGTTCAACTGTCCCGAATTCACAAGCCTGTGCCCCATTACCGGCCAGCCCGACTTCGCTACAATAACGATCTCTTATGTACCGTCCGAGAAGATGGTCGAGAGTAAATCATTAAAGCTCTACCTGTTCTCATTCCGCAACCATGGCGATTTCCATGAGGACTGCGTAAACATCATAATGAAGGATCTCATAAAGCTTATGGATCCCAAATACATTGAAGTATGGGGTAAATTCACACCAAGAGGCGGCATATCGATCGACCCGTACTGCAATTACGGCAAGCCCGGAACAAAGTGGGAAAAGGTTGCAGAAGACAGACTCTTTAACCACGACATGTATCCCGAGAAAGTAGACAACAGATAAGAAACAATAAACCCCGTTACTGTGTGCTTAAGGTAACGGGGCTTTTTATAAACTAATTCTATTTCGGGATGGAATTAATTTATTTCTGTGATGGGGCATACTTTCTGCCGGATCTGCTTACACGCAGACCGTTCTTACCCGTATGCAAAGCAGGTTTTACGGATGCTTGAACCTTTGAGCCGAAGTAAGCTCTGTATCTGAGCCATGCGGTAAAACCGCTTATGAGCCAGACTGCACCTGATGAGAGCCAGATGCCCGCTTCTCCGAACCCGAGATATGATGTAAGAAGGATCGGGATCGTGAATCTTCCGATGACTTCGATAATGCCGTTAAAGAGTGAGAAGAACGCATCTCCGATGCCGGTAAGAACACCTCTTACAACGTAGATCATGCCGAGTGTCAGATAGAAGATACTTGTGATCCTGAGGCCCTTTGCCGCAAGTAAAACAACGTCCTGCTCAGGGACAAAGAATGAAGCGATAGCTTTTCCGAATACCTGCATAACAAACATGAGGAATGCCGTAAGTATTGCCATCATGATAAGGCTGACCTTATAGCCCTTAAGAACACGGTCATTCTTCTTAGCTCCGAAGTTCTGGCCGCTGAATGTTGAAAGTGATGCGGCAAGAGTCATATAAGGCTGGTGGATGAACTGCTCGATCTTGTTGGTTGCCGTAAATGCGGAGATAACTGTAGTTCCGAAAGTATTTACGACGAACTGAAGTGCCATGGATGAGATGGCGATCAGTGCAAACTGCAATGACATCGGAACGCCAAGCTTTACGATCTTCATTACCATGCTTCCTGAGATCAAGATATCCTTCTTCCCGATCGCGAAATACGGATTCTTCTTATATGCATAGATACCGCAAAGGAGTACCGATATGAACTGTGATATGACGGTTGCAAGAGCAGCGCCCTTGATTCCCATAGGAATAACAACTACGAGAAGATAGTCCAGACCGACATTGATAAGAGTCGATGCTATGAGGAAATACAAAGGTGATCTTGAGTCACCCAACGCCTTCAGCATTGAAGATATAAAATTATAAAGCGATACGAACAGAAGTCCGACACACATATAGCGTGTATAGAGGACCGCATCTGCCAGGATCAGATCAGGTGTCTGAAGGAGTTTAAGCAAAAGCGGCGCCGTGGTGAAACCGGCAATTCCAAACACAACGGGTACGATGAGCATAATGAGACCTGTATTAACAATACATTTCTTAACATTACGGTCATCTTGTGCTCCGTAATACTGGGACACCACGACTCCGCCCCCGCTTCCTATACCGTTACAAAGCGCGAAAAAGAGGAAGGTTATCGAGGAAGTCGCGCCTACGGCTGCAAATGCGTCTTTACCGAGGACATTACCGACGATCATCGAGTCGGCCAGATTATAGATCTGCTGAAATACATTGCCGATAAGAGTCGGCAATGCGAAAAGCAAAATATGTTTAACAGGGCTTCCCTGTGTCATATCAATTGTATTGCTTCTCATAATTCAATTCTCCACGGTCGTTAACTGATTTTCGGTGGGAATTATAATATTAGTGTTCTGTCAAACCTCCTCACTATTTGGTCTGTGATTTATCATTTTTTGTCATCAGGGGAACAAAAAACCAAAACAATGACATACAAGAGATATTTATGTCTTATATAATTAATTCACTACTGAAATGGAAAGTGAGCATATGGATTACAGCAATTACGAGATCTACGATTTTGACCATGTAAGTTCTTTTAACATGTCCACTGGATATGCGGAAAGGAGCTATAAGGCTCACTGGCATTCATATGGTGAAATACTGCTCGTTGGCCCTGATATGCCGAATATTTACTGTGTAAGCAGGAATACATATGAGCTTGACCCGGACGATATCGTACTTGTATGGCCGATGGAAATGCATTCGATCACAGATGCAGACAGGGCCAATTCGCTTGTAGTCCAGTTCTCGAACGCTTTTATCAATTCGCTTTTCGATCTGCGCCGCATTATGCACCTTTACAGTAACCTGCATGTTATCCGTGCGAAGACCCACCCTGAGCTTGCCCAAAAGCTCAAAGAGATAATCTGTAAAATGAAAGACCTCTTCTTCTCAGGAAGATCAGACCGTGAGATCAGATGCTGCATGCTCCTTATGGAATTTATGCTGACACTTCTCGATTACAGGAAAGAACTTGCTCCTGAACTCAAAGTGGAAGACCAGTACGGATACAGCGATGATGTTTTGAAGAGACTGATGTCCGTCACCGATTACATAAAGAACAATCTCACCGCAGATGATCTGTCACAGGCCGCAATGGCCGAGATGGCAGGCATCAGCAAGGATTATTTCTCCAGGATCTTCAAGAATGTTACCGGCATGAACTACAATAAATGGCTGAACACGATAAGACTTGAGAAAGCTTCCGAACTGCTGACTGAAGAAGGACACACACTGACCGAGATTGCCATGCTCTCTGGCTTCCAGAGCATCCCGAGTTTTAACAGGGTATTCCGCGAAGAAAAAGGAATGGCACCCGGCGAATACAGGGCACTGTTTGTTAAGAACGATAAATAATCTTTTGATTTTGTCGACAGGTCTTTTTCAAATAGTCAGGGGCTATCGCATTTGTTTTGCAACAGCCCCATTTTTCACTTTCGGGTCTTATACTTGACCATCTCTTCAAGCTCTAAAGGCTTGGCGTAATAGTATCCCTGGAAGCTCTCAACATGATACTTCTGAAGGATGTCTCTCATGCCTGCCGTCTCAACTCCTTCGACACAGACCTTTGCTCCGAACAGTGAAGCCAGGCCGGCGAAATACTTGATGAGTTCTCTCTCGACTTCGTCTTCTTCCACTCTCATTACAAAGCCTCTGTCGATCTTAATGATATCGAAAGGAAGCTCCTTAACGATGCTGACCGAAGAGAATCCCGTACCGAAGTCATCAAGTGCAACAAGGATGCCCCGTGACTTAAGGTTTGCTATGACATTTTTAAGAAGGTCGATATCAAGAAGTCTGCATCTTTCCGTAACTTCGAAGCAGAGATGTTCCGGAGGATATTCCATCTCTTCAAGAATACGGAATACCATATCCACGAAGTCAGGCTTCTCAAGCTGGGTATATGAGAGGTTGATGTTCATTACAAAGCCCGGATTCTTTTTCAGGATCTTCTTGGCCGCGTAAGCCGCTTCCCTGATTATCCATTCGCCGAGCTCCGGGAAAAGCGGATCTGCTTCAATGAGCGGAATAAACTGATCCGGCGGAACTACACCATAGTCATCGCTCTTCCATCGAAGCAGCGCTTCTGCTCCGATAAGCTGCTCTGTCTGCGCATCTACAACAGGCTGATAGAGCAGATAGAATCCCTTGTATCCGTGCATGATGGAAGCGCGGATAGCGTGGATCTTCTCGAGTCTCTGCTTATTATCGTCACCATAGTCATTATGGAACAGTACCAGATCACCCTGGTTGCGTGATTTGGATTCCACATATGCAAAGTTAAGGCAGGCATATGCAGTCTGTGAGTCTAGATCAAAGCTGTCGAGCTTAAGAACACCACAGTTTGTCTCTAGCAGGATCCTCTTGTTATCAACAAAGAAATCCTCGCGGAAGAAGTTGCGGAAGCCTATATATTTTTCATGTACTTCATCGAGTGAGAAAGAATTGCTTATTATCGCAAACTTGGTTCCGTCAATTCTGTAGCAGGATCCGGTATTACCTGTAACCTCAAATAATTTTCTTGCAAAGAGCTGAAGAACACGGTTACCGAAGTGATATCCGTATACTTCGTTTATCTCAGAGAACTTGCTTATGCCGACAACGATAGCGGTTATCTCAGCCTGTCTCTTTATGCAGCTGTCAAGTTCATCAAAGAAACCATACTGGTTGCGAAGGCCGGTCAGCGTATCAATGTGACCCTGTACTCCGTGGCTTCTTATAGTACCTACGAAATAATCAGGTTCACCTGAATTGTCACGCAAAACCACCCCTCTGCAGGTACACACATCATATTCACCGTTGGTCTTAAGTGCACGGTACTGCATGTCATGTCCGGAAGAATTGCCTGCAAATATCTCAGCAATACCCTTGTGATATGCTTCACGGTCATCAGGGTGAATGACTCCTTCCCAAATGTCGCCTGCACCATACATGTACTCAGAAGGAAGCCCGTACGTATCGACAGCATTTTTTGACCATTTTGAGTAGTCGTACTTCATATCGCAAAGATAGACATAAGTGCCTTCAGAGACTACCTCGTATGACTTAAACATTGCCTCAAGCAGCTTTCTTCTGTCTTCGGTTATGACCTTCTCGCCAACATTTTCTGACGAATATGACTCAGAGCGGTGCTTCATCTCCTTAAGCTGGGCTTTGTTCTCATACATGCGCCTGTCTGCACGCTGATATATCTCTTCTACCGTATTGTCGGCGTTAAATTTATACTCGGAGATACCCGAAGCGATAACAGGGCCATGACCTATTCTTATGTTCTCTTCGATATGCTTTCTGAATGTGTTTAAGATGTTTTCGCGGTCAATAAAATCTTTATCCATCATCACAACGGCAAATTCATCACCGCCGACCCTGAAAACAGGACTGTGCGCAAACGTCCTGCAGATAAGTTTGCAGGCCTCTTTAATGAGCTCATCGCCCGCTTTGTGTCCCTGGGTATCGTTAACGAGCTTAAGATCATTGACATCACACATGACAATTCCAAAGGGTTCATTAATCTTATCATCGATTTTCTTCTGAAGTTCTTTCTCATATTCATGATAAGCAGTGATGTTTCTCGTGCCTGTGAGGCTGTCACGTCTGGCCATCTCATTTGCCATCGTTAGCGCCCTGTTATGCTCGTTCTCTTTCCTCACATCATCATCACGGTTTTCAATGCAGATGATAAGATGTGATCTGTCAGAAGACCAGCTGACTGTCATTCTGGTGTATTTGGGATCATTGCCGTCTACTACCATTCGATAATCTTCAACAACCTGTTTGGTATCTTCCAGACGCGAGATCAGATTATCTTTGTTGATAAATAGCTTTATGCGTTCCCTGTCATCCGGATAAATGATCTTATCGACATTGCCAGTTGCTGTGCCGAAAAAGTCTTCGCCTTCTTCCTGGACCTCTAATTCTCCCACAATATTATGCATAGCAAATTCCACATAATAATCAGTTCTGGCATCGACATAGTAAATGATGTCATACTGGGCAGCCAGGCTCTCTGCTATCTGCGAATAAGTGATGCTTCTTTCCTGTGTACGTTTAAATTCAAGATTTGCCTTAACTTCTTCATCGATATTTTCAACGCATATGATAATGTGTTTTTTATCGTGGGCCAGCATCGTTAAAAGTCGCACATTCTTCACCGAACCATTTACGATCATACGGTAATTTGTAGTATATGATTCTCTGCGCTTGAGTTTATTCAGCATTGCATCCTTGTAATGCAGCTTAAGAATCCTTTCCTGATCTTCCGGGTGCACGATCCTTCGGATGTTTTTTCTGCTCTCAGCAAAGAAATCACCGCCTTCGGCCGGTACATTAAGGTCCTTGTACTCCTCAGTGGAACTGATCTCAATATACTTGCCGGTCTCGGAATTAATGTAATAAAGGGTATCAAAACGCTCGGCCAGACTGGATGTGATCTGGTTGTATCTTTCCTTTTGAACGGCCAGGATTTTTGCTTTTTCGCGTCTTTTGTATTCCTCGTCAATATTGATTACACCGAGAATAAAATAGTCGGAATGATCATCCAGGCCACGGATCATTCTCAAAGAATGCCAGGTAGGGACACCGTTTATCATCAGACGGTATTCGATATTCTGCATGCTGCCCTTCTTCATGGCAGCCAAAAGGTTTTCTTTCTGGATGTCCTCTATGAAAATATGCTGGTCTTCTTTATATATGACCTTCTTGCAGTCACGGATGATGTTCTTGAAGAAGTCATCGCCGCCCTGCTCAAGACTGAGCGAATGGAATTCAGGGTTAACTGAATACAAATAATATTCGTTCGTAATGGCATTAACATAGTAAACGCTTGAATAATCAACAAGTAATGCTTCAGATATTTTCTTGAATATCAAATCCTGTGCTGCCATATTCTCCTCCGGAAGGCCATATCTGGCGCCTTCATGTCCTTTAGGCAATTAACAAGTTCTTCAGCAATTATATCAAAATAATTTAACTCTCGCCTTTATAAAACCTAAAAAGATATTTTTATTATAAACAGTCAGTATGTCGATATGATTGACTGGCTGTAAACAAAAATTGACATACATTATTAAAGATGGGTGTATAATCAGTTCGCAATTTTATATTAGAAAGAAGGAAATCTTATGAAGAATAAGATTATCGCAACTGTACTTACTGCCGCTTTGTCCCTCGGATTAATGGCAGGATGTGCTAAAAAGAAGGATGACACAGTCATCAGAGTCGGTTCACTTAAGGGACCTACAACCATCGGCATCGTTAACCTCATGGATAAATCATCCAAGGGCGAATCCGAAGGCAATTATGAGTTCACAATGTCGGCAGCACCCGACGAGGTTACTGCCAAAGTCGTAGCAGGCGACATCGACATCGCTCTCGTTCCGGCTAACCTCGCTTCAGTTCTTTACAATAAGACTGATGGCGGCGTTACAGCCATCGACATCAACACACTAGGCGTTCTTTACTGCGTTACTGGAGATTCTTCCGTAACGTCCATTAAGGACCTCGCAGGAAAGACAGTCATCACCACCGGCCAGGGCGCTACACCTGAATACTCACTCAGATATCTGCTTGACCAGAACGGCGTTACAGACTGCACCATCGAGTTCAAGTCAGAAGCTACCGAAGTTGCTGCAGTGCTTGCTGAAGACCCCACGCAGATCGCAGTACTTCCCCAGCCTTTTGTTACCGTAGCATGTGCACAGAATGAAGCTATCGCTCCCGTTTTCGCTCTTGAAGACGAATGGCAGACACTTACAAACGGTCTCGGAATGGTTACGGGTGTAACCATCGTAAGGAACGAATTTCTCAAAGAGCACCCTGCTGCCGTAAGCACATTCATCAGCGAGCATCAGGCAAGCGTTAATGCTGCTAATTCAGATCTTGATACTACCGCTGCTCTTGTTGTTGCTAATGACATCATCGGCAAAGAACCCATCGCCAAGAAGGCTATCCCTTCATGCAACATTGTATGCATCACAGGTGACAGCTTAAAGACAAACCTCTCCGCTTATCTTGAAGTACTCTACAATTACGAACCCAAGTCCGTAGGCGGAAAACTTCCCGGAGATGAATTCTACTTCAAAGGCTGATAAATGAAGAACAAAAGATATATCAGGATAGCCGTGATCGTTCTGATCTGGCTTGCAATATGGCAGATCCTTGCTGTTGTCATCAACAACAGCATCCTTCTGTCGGGCCCCGTCGAGACGGTCATGGCCCTGATATCTCTTTGTTCCGATCCTTCATTTTTCATGTCGGTCGGAGCAACGATCGGCAAAGTCCTTCTGGGTTTCCTTACAGGACTTGTATTGGGAACAGGGCTGGCAGTATTGTCTTACAGATCAGGTCTCATAAAAGACTTCTTGTCGCCTTTTGTTTCCGTTATCAAATCAATACCGATAGTAAGCTTCATAATCATCGCTCTCATATGGGCAGGAAGCTCAAACGTCACCCTGATCGTATCATCGGTCATCTCATTCCCGATCTTTTATAAGAACATACTTGAAGGCTTATCTGTCACTGACAGGAAGATGCTCGATATGGCAAAAGTCTTTCAGATGAAGACTTCGAAAAAGATCAGATACATCTTTCTTCCCTCTCTTTCATCACACATTAAAAGCGCGATCTCGCTGGCCATCGGCATGGCTTTCAGGGGCGGAATCACTGCGGAAGTTGTCGGCCAGCCTTTAAGATCCATCGGCAACGGCCTTTACAGAGCCAAGATCAATCTCGCAACGTCTGAAATGCTTGCCTGGACCCTTGTTGCAGTCCTTGCGGCATTCCTCATAGAGAGGCTTATCTCTTTCATCGTAAAGAAGGTGCTCAAATGATCGAACTTAAAAACATCACCAAATCATTTGACGATAAGAAAGTACTGGATTCCTTCAGTGCCGTTTTCGAAGAGGGCGGATATCTTCTCAAAGGTCCTTCCGGAATAGGCAAGACCACATGCATTCTTCTTGTTTTGGGACTTATCAAACCGGACGGGGGCGAAGTTTCCATTCCTGATAATACACGTTTTGCAGTCTGCTTCCAGGAGAACAGACTTCTCGAGAAAGAAACTGCATTGACCAATATACTCGCGGTAAATGACAACGTCACAGAAGAAGCTGCTAAATCAGCTATCTTAGAACTTCTTCCCGAAGACACAGCTGACAAAAAGGCCGGCGAACTTTCAGGCGGAATGAAGCGCCGCCTTGCGGTGATAAGAGCAATGCTTCACGATTCAGACGTCGTTATTCTCGATGAGCCTTTCACGGGCCTTGACGACGCCTCTCGCGAACAGACGATAGCATTCATAAGAAAATACCTTAACGGACGTCTGCTCATAATTACAAGCCACGACGAGCGCGGCTTGGACGATCTTAAAATCGTTAACGTAGATTAAAAGAGACTAATCAAGATCCTCAAAAATAAGAATATTTCTTCCGTGCTGCTTGCCGTAATACATGCGCGCATCGGCAACCTTTATGATCTCCTCAGGCTCATTAAATTCAGCTTTATATTCTTCAAGTCCGATAGTAGAAGTGATCGGGATCCTCTTATTAAAGAAAATAGTCGGATTAGATTCGATATGCTTTCTTAAATCTTCCATTTTCTCTTTGGCAGTGATCATGTTATAGCCGCGCATCAGGATTACGAATTCCTCTCCGCCCCATCTGCAAATGTCACATCCGGGAAGTTCTTTCCTTATGAGATTAGTAACGTGCTTCAAGACTTCGTCACCGCCTTCGTGACCATATGTGTCATTTACACGCTTGAAGTTATCAAGATCGCAGAATGCAATGCAAAAATCCTGCGTATGGTCATCCATCATCGCCTGAACAAGAGGAAGGAAACCGCGTCTGTTCAAAAGATTAGTAAGAGCATCTTCATGGGCATCAGATGACAGCTGCTGGTTTCTCTTCTCAAGATCACCCATCTCTCTTTCAGTGGTATAGATCGTGTTATAGAAGATCGTCGAGAAAACCATGGCGAATGCAGAAACACACACAAGTACCAGTCTGGTAACAGGCGGCAGATCATAGACAGGTTCAATCGGAGCATACCTTATGTAAAGTGCGATAAAGGTTATAAAGTTCAGAGCGAGCATGAGAACGATACTCCATCTTTTCGCGCCCTGATAAAGGAAAGCACCGAAGTATATGATTATCGGAACGATCGAGAAAAGGAAACAGTATGTGCCGCACCTGAGTCCTACATAGTATGTCGATATGATGGTATAGAAAGTAACCTCCAGGATAATGCTGAAATATACGGCCCTGATATAACCGAATTTGCAAAGGAAGAATGCAAAAATATATACCAGAACACTGAAGGCATTGATCTGTACCAAAGGCATTGTGCCTGCAAAAAGGAAAATCGCAAGAAGGATTGAATGAACGAGACACATCACGCTTACGGTGAATGAAAAACCGTTATGGACAAGAAAATGCAGGGTCTTATTTACAAGACCACCTGACTTCTTTACAACAGGTTTTGCGGGCGTCGCATTGCTCATTACGAAGATCCTCGCGTCATATTGGTGAATTTCCCTGATTATATTTTTGAAAACCCACTCTTACACCCTGAAAAGCAAAAAGTAACAAATAATTAACCGACTGTCTTATTTCTAATCATATTTACGAGACTCCATCAAAAGCATCAATTCGGCATAGTTTTCGTGTCTTTTTGCGTATTTCGGATGCAAAAAATAAAAATAGCTTTACAGTATAGATGTTAATAGGAATCATTAGCTCTCATATGGAGGGAAACAATGCAGTACAAAAGAATAACAGCATTAGCATTGGCTGTCAGCATGCTTGCGCCAATGATCACATCGTGTGCAAAAAGCAACACCAAAAACGTCGTAGTAAAAGAGGATGACCCATGGTATGAATCAGTCAGATTCGATTTAGAGACTGATAAGCTGCCGTCCGAGATGATCGACAGCAGCGTCGTAACTTATGGAAATGACAGGCTGTATCACCTGTACAGTCTTACGAATCTTTCTGACTTTGATAATTACAGAAGGACCATGCTCGATACTTATGACAGCAACGGAAACCTCTTAAATCATATCAAGGTCACGGATCCGGAAAACTATTCGATTACAATGATAAACAGCATAAAGCCCGCCAAAGACGGAAATACCGCAGAAACCATAGCAGAACTCTTTGGGGCGTCAGGATTTGAGACTGCGATCATCACAATTGATCTTATAAGCGGCGAGGCAAAAGATCCCCGCCCGTTCAGAAATGCAGACGGCAGTAATCTCGAATTACAGGAAGGCAATTCATCATGGGTCGGAGTTACAGATGTTTATACAGCCGGAGATTACTACTTTCCTGTCATCTACGCATCCGGTTATTCCACCAGTTCGACAGTATATATATATTCGTTTGTAGGAAGCGAATACAAATGCGAATTCGATATGTCAGAACTCCCGAATATATATAACCTGGATGAGTTCTCGTATGACTCAAGAAGCAAGACAGTATTTACTATAGGTTACACAAGAAATGACGGGCCTTTGGTCCTGGAATTTGACCCCGAGAACGGAAAACTGATCAATAGCGTAAAATACGATGCTCAGAATACAGATGATATCAACCTTGCTGAATATCAGGCTGTGACTTCAGGTGAGCTTTGCAGGATCGATACGCTTGGCAACATAACTGCTTTTGACATGCAGTCACAGGAAGTAAAAACGGTCATAGATAATAATTGGTATACACCATATTTCTCAGACCTGTCGCGTGAGGAAGTCAAACTCATAGCGTGCAGCGATGAAGAAGCCGTTATATATTCGAGCAAGTCCACTGAATATTCAATGTTCTTTTCGGGAATAGATGAAACCGTAACCATACTAAAAAGGGCAGATAAGAATCCCCACGCGGGAAAGACAGTAATCGAACTGGCAACCCCTATCGATACGAAGATCACTGAATATATGTCGAATGCCATCTATGAATTCAACAGAACGGATAACGAATATCTCATAAGAGTATGGAGCAAATACAATTCGGGACTTAAGGCCGGAAGAGATCTTTCCGTTCTTAACGAAGATGACGAAAAACTCTACACCATGATCCAGGAATTAAAAGGAAGTGAGGCACCTGACCTGGCAATAGGGATCCAAAAGAATTATGCAATGAGAGATGATATTTTCGAAGACCTGACAGGATATCTCGATCAGGAAATAATGGATAAGCAATTCACGAATATCATCGAAGCATCGAAGATAGGCGGCAAACTGTACTTCCTCCCTGTCACACTGGAGATTGAAGGACTTGTAACCGACACTTCCCTTATAAACATCGGTGCGTGCGGAATCACTTTTGAAGATTATGAGAATTTGGTAACTGAAAAACTTGACGGTTTCTCGCCATACGATTATCCTCTTTCAACATACAACAACAAAAAGGATTTCATGTTGTCCTGCATTGACACAAAATCAGCCATCGAAGGTAATAATGTTGAATTCGGCACAGACCAGTTCAATAAAGCCGTCGAATCATCAAACGAATACTTTGCAGATGACGGATTTGCACCCGCCGGCGATTATGACTGGAATGAAGAAGTCAAAAGAGTCAGAGGCGCCTGCCGGTATGACAGGATCGAAAGCTTCACCGAATTCATTCACGCATGCAAGTCTTCCGAAGGCAGCTATACGATAATCGGAACACCGTCCGTTAACGCATCAGGTCCCAGATTCAGAGCGTTGGAAACAATATCTGTTACGTCCTCATCCGGCAGTAAAGAAGGATGCAGGAAATTCATCAATTTCCTGTTCTCAGGCGCAGGGTTCGGAGATGCCGACAAAGAATTCCAGAACATCGTTACCAACAAAGATGTCATGGCTAAAAACATAGCGCTGATATCAGAGGAAAACAACAAGGGCCAAAAGACAGACGAGGAACTGTCGGATTATATTACCGAACTGGATGATTATTGCATCGTATACGGATACAAAGAATCTACAAAAGCTATGGAAGAAGGCATGATGAACAGCCTCTCGACCATCTCGGTCTACTACTACGACGACCCTGTAATCACTGCCTTCCTGATAGAAGAGATATCTCCGTATTATGCCGGAGACAGGCCGCTCGAAGATGCCGTCAGGATCCTCAACGACCGTGTGGAAAAGTATATAGAAGAGATGTAAAAAAATACCCACTAAACTTACTATTTCAAGCGTTTAGTGGGTATTCTCAACGTTTTAAGTTACAAATTACTTGCACTCAACGCCTTCTTTTTTGCAGATTCTCCATGCTGCATATTTACCCTGGGCTGTTGCCGGCGGAAGTCCGCCTGAACCCATGAGCCACTGACCGGCAAGGAATACATTCTTAAGCTGTTTAACAACACCTGGTGTTGTAACGGTCTTTGTATTCTTGTCTGCAACGAATGCCATGTAAGCGCCTCTGTATGCGTTGCAATGCTTTGCGTATGAGACAGGTGTCCATGCGTCAAGAAGCTTGATCTTGCCCTTTGTCTCAGGGAACTGCTTCTCGACCTCAGCAATGAGAGCATTGGCAATTTCCATCTTCTTTGCTTCATACTTCTCAGGATCTTTTGCAAGCTCAAACCAGTTGTCTACTTCCTGGCCGTACTGGAAAAGCTTCATCTGGATACTTGTCTTGCCCTCGGGTGTAAGAGTCGGATCGTAATCGTAACAGATGAAACCGATATCCTTGATCTCTCTGTCCCATACCTTTATTCCGTCGCTCTCCCAGCATGTTGTATCAGGAGCGACATTCATCTTGCCGTCTACGAGGAATGCTGCGTGATACTTACTGAATACGGAGAAGTGAGCCTTATCGTCGAAGCACTTCTTAAGCTTCTTCGGCATGTACTCGGCAGGAAGAAGATGTGTGAATGTGTGATTTGCATCTGTTGCGCATATAACATAATCAGCCTTAACTTCAGTACCGTCTTCAAGAACGATGCCTTCAGCTATTTTTCCGTTGATCTTAACTTTCTTAACAGGTGCGCCGAGATGCAGCTTTCCGCCAGCCTGCTTATATCTGTCAGCGATCCTCAATGCAGCTGCCAATGAGCCGCCCTCAGGAATATCACCGCTTCCGGATGTAACCATCGCATAAGACATAATGAATGAATAAGCCTGTGTCGTCTCAGGATGTGTGAGCATGACAGAGCTTCTTAAGACAGGATTCTTGAAGCTGTCACCAAGATCCTTAACGCTTACGCCCTTGTATGCCTTCTGTGCGGCAGGGACGTTCTTAACGAAATCACCGAGCTTCATGAAGTCTCTGGGACCCATCTTGTCCATCGGCTTGTCGAGCGGCATGATCATGGACTCTGCTCTTGTTACGTTCTCGAAAAACTTCTCGATAGCATCCTTATCTTCAGGAGATAAAGCAAGCATCTCGCGCTTTGTTCTTTCCTTATCTCTCCAGAAAGTGATCTCTCCACCATGTCCTTTATATGTGAAGAAACGGTCCTTGGAATACATCCTGACGCTGTCGTCGAGCATTCCGATCTCGTGCCAAAGCTCATTCATGGCACTTCCCTTTTTACTGCACATAATATAGTTGATGCAGTTATCGATGTATACGCCTTCGCGCTTCCATCCTGTAAGCTCTCCGCCGGGTACGGGATTCTTTTCATAGATCTCAGTCTCAAAGCCTGAGTTTTGCAGGATAATGCCCGCAGTCATTCCGGAGATACCGCCTCCGACAATGATTACTTTTTTCATCTGTTCAACTCTCCTGATTAATTTGTGCCTGAATGGCACCTGTGTAAGTATAACACTTAATCAGAGATTTAAATCAGACCTTCTTATGATTGAGCGAATCTATATACTTGTGGTACTTTTCTTTTTCGTTATACATGTACTTATCGGCACGGTCGATATAATCATCGATCGTCGAATCATCACCGGGTTCGATAAAAGCATAACCGATACTCGCGTGGAGTACGAATGACAGATTCAGCGCCTTGAAATCCTTGCTCATAGATTCGGAAATCTGATGGATAAGATCATCGGTCGAATCAGGACATGGACCTACCGCAATAAACTCATCTCCGCCGTATCTTCCGAACAGCCATTCCTTCGGAGAATGGGTCCTAAAGGCCTCGGCGGTAGCTTTGATAGCAAGGTCTCCGTTAAGATGTCCGTATACATCATTAATCGTCTTCATTCTGTCGATGTCAGCGAAAACAAGGATCGACTTCTCGTTATTCTCTTTTCTCGAAGTGATGTATTCGTAAAGCACCTTCTGGCATCCCGTACGGTTATACATACCGGTAAGCGCATCAGTCATGTAGATCTTCTTCAATTCTTTGTTAACACGGTCAGAGAAGATATGACGGCGCATACTGAAAAGCAGTGTATTCATACTCTTAATGAATCTGCTTAAGCCAAGATTGTAAAGCAACATCGGCGTATTCTTAATCGCAATGTAACCGATAATGAAATTCAGATAATTGAGAGGCGCAAAAATATATAGATTTGATTTGCCTTCTTCATGAACATAGCCGGGATAAAGTTCTCTTGAATCAAAATGTCTCGGGGCAAATCTCTCACCGTCCCGGAGTTCATAAAGGATATCCATGTTAGAACTGTAACCTCTGATCCTTTCAGGGTATTGTTCATCATTCATCTCAAAAAACTCAGGCTCTGTACAAAGACAATAGTTTTTACCAAGCTGGGGAATGTCAGAGACACTGAGTATTCCCTTTTCATAGAAATCCTCTTTCTTTACCGCAAAAGACAACGGAACCTGAAGGCCCATGAAAAAGATATCCATGATACTCATCTGAAGGTTTTCAAAATAAGAGTTTCTGATAGCATTAAAGCGGTTCTTAATGGCTTCCTCAGATGCGGGGCAGCCGCAACTTTCCGAAGGAACAAAATAGGAATGATAATCTTCAGTAAATCTTTCATCCGGATTTGCGATCTGATACTTAAGCTTTTCGTAAGCTTTTTCTCCAAAGGTCTCCCAGCCTCTAGAAACAGTAGAAATGATCGGGAATGTGTGCTGTCCGTCCTTTGACATGTCAAAACCTGTCAAAAGGACATCATCAGGAACACTGTAACCCACTTCGGTTAAGGCAAAATTAATTCCAAGTGCCATGTTGTCGTTTGCGCAAACAATGGCATCAGGAAGTTCCTTGCCGTCTTTCAAGTATTGTTTCATTTCCGTGTAGGAAGTATAGAAACCAAAATCGCAATGAAATTCATCATAGAGTTCAAGGCCATGATCATTAAGCACATCGACCAGCGCCTGGCGTCTGGTCAGGTTCTCAACATTACTGTCAACTCCATTTACGTAAATGATCTTTTTCGCATTGTGGTGTTCAACCAGGTGGAGCGCCAGCTCTCTTACACCGTTATAATTCTCAGTCTTGATGCAGGACATATCCGGGACTTCAACTTCAAGAGAAAGCATTGGCACGCCGGATCTCTGAAAGCGGGCACATACACGTTCCTGTTCATCAGGAAAATTGTAAGTGTTAGTGAGCATGATCGCGCCGTCAAAAGCAGCGGGATCAGGGAGATGGAAAATGTTCAGCTGGCATTTATTCTGCAGTTCATGATCGCCCGGGCTGCAATACGTGACAAACACAAAAAGATCAACACTGTCTTCCTGTGCCTTTTTGTGTATGCCTGTAACTATATGTTCAACAAACTCGTTACTGAAACCGTTTGTGAATATAGCTATGCGATTGTTCATTTAAGGATCTCCCAACAGGTTCAATCATCAAACCGTTCTTATCCGGCCGTGTCACTTTCAATTCAAATTATATCAAAATATATTTATCTGATTTAACTATAAATTCTGATATTTGCATTATACAAAACAGATTCAATGAGTATGTTTAATTCCTGTGAACTTCATTCAAACATTTAACGAAAACGCCTTGTGAACTGACACAAAAATAAGTCCGCTTTTTTCAGCAAAAAGCCCGAAAACAAAGAGTTTTATCAAAACGTTTTAACCTTTAGGCAAAGTGTTCACAGACATTTAATAATGCGTTGATTATCCCTTCGCAATCTCAAATCTATAATAGACTTAGAAATAAACAGAAAGGGGGATCTTACTATGGCACTTACTGACATTTTAAAAGAAAAGATTTTGAAGGCAGGTTCAAAGCAAAAACTTGATTCAATCACCAAGTATGTAAATCATCAGAGCGAAGACATCAGAGTAACTGTAGCTATCGCACTTGGCATGATCCCCAGTTATGAATCCGGAATGGCTTTAATCCCGCTTCTCAGAGATAAGTCCGCAATGGTAAGAGCAACAGCATGTGAATCAGCAGCAGCCATCAGGGCAAAGCATTGCGAAGAGTACATCAAAAAGCTCGCTTTTACTGAGACTGATCCGAACGTAAAGCAGGTAGCCATGAAAGCATTCGAATCATTAAGAGATAAAGTCGCATAAGACTACATAAACACCCCAAAAGATAAAGGGCCGGGAACTTCGTTTCCGACCCTTTATTGTTGAGTCATAGTACCCCATAAACTACCAGCCCGCCTTAACAAAAACAGTTAAGACGAGCCGGCAGATTTTTCACAGGAATTCCAATAAGGAAATTATTGACTGTCAGAATAATCTTTTGTGAGGTCAAAGCACCTCATGCTCTCCATTCCGCAGAACTGGGAATCTTGAGCATAATAGATATATGCAGCAACTCCGGGATTACCTTCAGGCGTAATGTAAGGGGTGATATTGTAGTAATCGATCTGTTCGATACTCTTCACAACATCAATATCGCGAACATCACCATAGCGCTCAGTTAAAATCTCAGCCGTCTTATCGAAGAACTCTTCATCAGTCATGCCAAGACGCTTTGCAACCTCTGTATCTTCCAAAGGTCTCAGAGTATCAAGATCGTAATTGTATACCTCAACGGTGTAATAATCTTCGCTGACATAGGTTGCATAAACAACGATTGATACAGTGTTATTCTTTACACCCCATTTGTATATGGTCTCATAGCCGTCAACATATTCTCCGTTTAATGTAAGAGGATACTCTTCCTGTATATGTTCGCTGATAGCAGTATTTATCTCCGTAGCTTCAACACCGTCAACGATAAGCTTGGGACACGAACTTATATAATCAATCTCACCACTCGATATAACGTTTCTCGTAAGATCTTCCACAGTTACCTGGTGAGTTGAAGCTTCTATGTCAGTAGCGGAAGTGTCCGGAGCAGCACCTTCACCGGCAGGAGCCTTGTTATTAACAGAGCAGCCGGCTAACGGAATTAAGATGCAGATCGCTGCTGATAATATCTTTAATCTTTTCATTTAATGCTTCTCCTGATGTTCTCCATAAAGCGTATTGTCTAAATTGTATGAGTATAAAACATCAAATCAGCATCAATTAAATGTCAGATTTAAACGGCCTGTTTTCACCGGATTTACTAAAGGGTTAATTACGAATTAGCGATCCCACTGGGTATATTGACCCACGCTTCCATTCAGATCAGTAACCAGATGTTCCAGTTCAATGCATGTAGCCTGGTCCTGACCTTCTTCCAATTCCTTCATTATTCCGCCTTTGAAATAGACATAGACACCTTTTTCTTTATAAAGATCAAACAGATCATCAGGAACTGTAAAGAAGAAAACGTCGAAATACTCTCCATTCTCCTGCAATCTTGCGATCGCGTTGTTTACATCCTCAAGCTGGTCAGGTGTCTGGTGATCAGACTCCCTGACATATACCCTGATGCTGATCTTATAGTAATATTTGTGCTCCTGGGCATTCTCCCATGCAGTCTTAGTTGCTGCAACATATCCGTCATAGGAATCAATCGAACCTGTATCAACCGGTAAAGAACCCAATTCGGAGAGCTGTAAACCGTCATAAACGATCACGCAGTCAGAAAAACAATCGCCGATCGTCTCGTTTATATGCCCAACGCATTCATCAGCGTAGTAGTAATTCACATAAGATTCTGTGAGCACGTCACCGAAATAATCGCATGTACCACACACAAAAACGTTATCCGAAGTAACAAGCGAGAATTCATTACCTTCAATGTTAACGCCCTCATTTTCATCGACTGTAACTCCGTACTTGTAGTTCAGATATGCTCCGATCTCTTCTGCGCGCGCTGCATCAGAATGCATATAGTACACTACGAATACCGCCAGCACAGCACAAAGAAAGAATACGACCAATGATACTTCCGCAATTTTCTTGCCGCTCATGTAATTGCCCCCTTATGTATAGACAGAATACCCCTAATATAGCTTCTGTACTAAATACAATTGAAATAGTATATTTGTTGCAATAACTTAAAGAGTATATCAAAAGGTTAATCGCGAAGGGAATCCATAATCAAATGAAGATCTATTTTGCCCCGCTTGAAGGCATTACAAATTACGTTTTCCGCAATGCTTACAACGGGCTCTACGGCAATATAGATAAATATTTTGCACCTTTTATCTCCCCATCCGAAAAGTGTCCCATCACTCCCCGTGAGCGAAAAGATCTGATCCCGGATCACAATACCGGCATATGTCTTGTCCCCCAGCTTCTAACTTGCAGGTCAAATCACTTTATTGAAGGCGCGCAGGAGCTTAAGACTATGGGTTACACGGAAGTAAACCTTAATCTCGGATGCCCTTCAGGAACCGTATGTGCAAAGGGCAAGGGTGCCGGATTCCTGCCAAATACTCTTGAACTTCAAAGATTCTTAGATGACATCTACTCTTATTCTGAATCTGACGGAATGAAGATATCGATAAAGACAAGGCTCGGCTACTTTAATCCGGATGAGTTCTATGATCTCATAGACATCTTCAACCAATATCCTGTTTACGAACTGATCGTACACCCGAGGATAAGATCCGACTTTTATAAGGGCGAACCGCGCAAGGAATATTTCGCATACGCCTTGGAACATTCAAAATGCCCTCTTGTGTATAACGGCAACATCTATTCTGTCAGTGATTATGAAGAGATGAAGCGCACATTCGGCAAAGATCGTGATCCCGTGATGTTAGGCAGAGGACTTATCGCAGATCCGTCTCTTGCAGGAAAGCTTAAAAGCACTACACAAGAAACTGACTTTGCCAAATTCAAAATGTTCCACGATACCCTTTATAACGAATATCAGAAGATCATGTCACCTGATATCAATGTCATCTACAAGATGAGAGAATTGTGGTCTTATTGGCAATTGCAGTTCGAAGGCAGCGAACGCGACATCAAGAAACTTCTGAAAGCAAAGAAGTATTCTGAATATGAGGATGCCGTATACCGCATTCTTGATCGGTAATTACAGAAATTATATTGTTATCTCACCATAGTTTTTCGAACTGAAAACAGAATACTGTCCAGGAAACAATTCCTCACAGATCCGAAACTCGAGTTCCTGTCTGTGGATCCAGTGTCTTACGAGACCGTCTTCACCTTTAAGACCGCATCTGACTGCGTGCGGACAATTATCGAAGTAATTACAAAGCATGGAAAACCATACTTCATTACCTTTGTCATCAACACGTTCTTTCCTTGCATTCTCAAGATTCTTTCTGATACCTTCAGGTTCGGTCTTAATGTATGCTATATGAACCTGCTTATCTTCAAGCACTTTCTTTATCTCACGATAGAAATCCATAATTGCTTCATCACTCATATCGCGGAAGAGAATAAGATCCTCAACAGTGTTTTGAAACAATGAGCATTCAGCGATCAGCGGCTCTCCATCCCATTTTTCAAAACGGCCCAAAACAATCTCTTTAAACTGCCCGAAAGATATCCTGTTGTTATATATCTCATACTTTTCCATGTCCTGATAAAACTCATGTTTATCAGTCTTAACCTTTGTATAGCAGACGATTATGTGATCATCTTCTGTATGAGCTTTCTCTTCTATCTTTTCGCGCATGGAAGAATACTTATCCAGTATGTTCAGATAATCTTCCTTATTCATGTATGCGCACCAGGCAAGCTCAACAGGAGAATAATCCCCCTCCTCATAAACTTTATGGTCAGGATATTTCTCCGATAATCTTCCGGTTAATGTGCTCTTTCCACTGCCCTGTATGCCTTCAACAAAATAATTCATAACTGTCCGTCCTTGATCTTGAAAGTTCAGAACCGGTAAAGTATGCCGTTACTGCGTAAAGATACCATAGGCGGCAACTGCTTCATCTATGGTCATCTCGCCTTTTCCGACAAGGTAAACAGCCTGTCTCATCTGAATAACCGCATCATCCGTCAGTCCGATCACTTCGGGTGACAGGATTCGTGATTCAGGAATTTTTCCGAATGCAGCATACATGTTATTGAACGAAAGATCCTTTGTCGGTGACATGAGACCCTTGTTCATTGCCATCTGATTCAGCTCACGTGAAGTTATAAGAAAACGCATGAACTCATTGGCCATATCGAGATTTGCACTGTCCTTGTTGACCGAGAACTGGAGATTAGGCATGTCAAGGAAATATGCTCCATCGTCTGACACAGGGATAGGTACAAAGGCATAATCAAATGGATTGGCAATAAACGCTTCAGAACGGCTCTCACGCTTCTTTGTACCTGAGACAGTATCTCCGGAGCATGTCATCATCGGAATGTCACCTTCAAAGAAACGGAGGATAACGGCATCATAGTTGTTCTCGATCTGTTCGCAGTTGTCAAGATCGACACATCCGTCATTCATAAACTGCGTTACTTTCTCAAGTGAAGGTCTTAAGTATTCGCCTGCCGAAGGATCAAGTGAATTAAGCTTTTTAACAGCCTCTGCATCACCCGCAACTGTTCCGCAAAAATACGGATAGATCGTCAATGAGAACAGTGAGGTCGTCTCCTTCTGTGAGAAACCCATCATGGGATTTGCATAGCCTTTTTCACGGAAAGCATTGCAGACATCCACAAGTTCCTTATAAGTCGTCGGAACGTTCAAGCCCTCCTTTTCGAACAGCTTTTTGTTCACGAGCATGCCATATGTATTTGCGAAAACAGGCACCATCGGAAGAGTGCCGTCATCTGTATTCAACATGATATTGCCGCGGATGCAGTCAAGATTAAGGTTGAGCGCGGGATCTGCCAGATTCTCTGCATGTTCGATACAGGATGAATACTGTTCCCTGCCATACATCCATGAATAATTGACATAGATGTCAGGAGCATCATTTCCGTTAAGGACGGTGCCGATCATGTTGTTATAATCATCAACCTTCGTAAACACGAGTTCCACATTCGGATAGTACTCGTTAAACCGGTCAAATTCAGTTTCCAGAGCTTCGAAGTTATCGTAGCCTCCGGCAATGGTAATATGACAGCTGGTCGACTTGTCCAGCGCTGGACTGAAGCCCTTATCGACATCAGCTTTCGGAGCCGTACATGCAACCATGCCAAGACCCATTGTTGCCGTTAAAAGTAAACTAATCGCTTTTTTCATATTCATACCTTTCCTTCCCTGATTCTCCTGATCTCTTTGATAACCAGTTTGATATCCACCGGCTTTGCAATATGTCCGTTCATTCCCGCATCAAGACATTCCATGATGTTCTCCGAGAATGCATCAGCCGTCATGGCAACGATCGGGATCGATGCTGCCCACGGATTCTCAAGTTTACGTATCGTCCTTGTAGCATCAAGTCCGTTCATTTCAGGCATCTGAACATCCATGAAGATCAGTTCATAGCTGCCTTCTTCAGCCTTGCTCAACATATCCACACAGACACGTCCGTTCTCTGCACGTTCGGTTGTTATTCCAAACATGGCAAGCATTGCAGATATGATCTCCCAGTTAATGTCATTATCCTCGGCCACAAGAATATTGATACCGTTAAGATCCGAATAATCATCCTCAGGCTCAACAGAACCGGATTCTTTTCCGATAAGGCCATTGATCTTGTCATAGAGCGTCGAGCGGAAAAGCGGTTTGCTGACAAAGCCGTTTGCTCCTGCAGATCTTGCCTTATCCTCGATATCCGACCAGTCATATGCCGAGATCAGTAAGATCGGGATCTGCGAATCTATCTCAGAACGGATCCGCTTTATTGTCTCAAGTCCGTCTATGTCAGGCATCTTCCAGTCGATGATTATGACAGTGTAATCACGGCCTGAAAGGTGTCTGTGCTCTATCATTCCGAGAGCTTCAAGTCCGTTATTTGCCTGTTCAACATTAGCGCCGAGAGAAGCAAGCGTATCTGTCGCAGTCTGAAGCATCGTCTCATCGTCATCAACGATAAGAACATCTATCGGTTCAAGCTTCATGTCTTCGCGCTGTCTGTCGGCAACAGGAATATCAAGAGTAACAGTAAAGGTCGTTCCCTTTCCCTGCTCGCTCTGACAATCGATCGTACCTCCGATCAGATCAACCATTTGCTTTGTTATGGCAAGTCCGAGACCTGTACCCTGAATACTGTTTACACGGCTGTCCACCTGACGTGAGAACGGCTTATACATGTTCTCCATGAATTCAGGACTCATTCCTATACCGGTATCCGATACAACATAGATAAGCTTTATACAGCCTGTTACATCACTGTGTTCCTCGCGCAGCTCAACACTGACACGTCCTCCGGGTTCAGTGTATTTGATGGCATTGGAAAGGATATTGATAAAAATCTGATTGAGACGGAGCTGATCTGTATAGAGATACTCCTTCTCGAACTGATTGATATGGAAACTGAATTCGATATTCTTCTCCTTGATCATCGGCTGGGAAATATTAACAAGATTCTCGACCGTCTCAACAATGGAAAACGTCAAAGGACTCAGTTTCAGTTTTCCGCTCTCGACCTTTGAGATATCCAGAATATCGTTGATCAGTGTCAGCAGATGATTGCTTGCAAGACTGATCTTGCGAAGACTCTCCTTTGTTGACTCCACGTCACCCGGATTTTTCTCGGCCAGGGTGGTAAGACCTATGATGGCATTCATCGGAGTACGTATGTCGTGTGACATTGTGGAAAGGAAATCAGTCTTGGCTTTATTGGCGGACTCAGCCTTCCTTGCCGCGATCTGAAGCCTCTTATTTAAGTAACGCATATAGAAAAGGTCACTGAGGAACAGGATAAGAAGTCCTACAGATACGACTATAAACAACACATGGTTTTCCGTATCGACTTTGAGATCATCAGCTGGAACAAGACCCAGCATTGTCCAGCCTGATGTAGCAGAGATCGGTGTATATGCAAGGATGCACTCCTGACCGTGAGAGTTGATCATAGACACGGAACCTGTAGAGGAAGTGATCTTATCAAAGAGTTCCTTCGAAGACTCCGGATCCGTCTGGTTATAGGATTTGTAAAATTCGAAAAAGCTGGAATTCTTATAGTTATGACCTTTAAGGATATAATCGCCGCCTGCATCGATCATTGAAAGCTCTGCATTTACGAGCTCTGTCTGAGGGAATACCCATTTCTGTTCCAGATCCGAAATCGGGATTACGCGCAAAAGGACTGCCGTCTCAGCAGCATCACTGTCAGGATTACGCAGCGTTACCATGTTGCAGAAGGCCAGTGACTGCTCGCCATTCATCGGGTTGGTATAGGCACGTGTTATGTTAATCGACTTGCCGATCTCATCTATCCAGTCAGTATTCTTCAGGAGATCAAGCCTCTGATAAGACACCTCATATTCATCGGCCGTACCGATTCCCGGACGCGTGGAAAGACCTGTAAGAGTATCCGTAGAAATAATATGGGCAGATGTGTTTTCGAGAACATGGGAGGAACGGATATATTCAGCCGCTTCTTCCATCGTCATATTACTGTTGTTGATATATTGCGCCCAGACATCGCAGATCCTCTGCTCACCTTCAAGATAATTCTCAGTCACGTGTTCCATGGTGACTGTAGTATTCTCGAAGTTCTCTATCTGCCTGCGGTAGGAATCCCTGTTCTCATATCCTGCGTATAGTACAACGAAGGTCAATATTGTTGCCATAATGGCAATGTTGACTATAACTATCAAGAACTTCTTCATACGCTGAACCGGTATCTCCTCAGAAAACACACTCGTATATATTAATTATATTTTACAATTCGATGTTTTCAAGAAAAAAGACCGATAATCACCGTAATTACATATTTTTGTCTGTTTACTATCAGATCAACTTATCAGATCAATCTTTACCTGATATCTCTTTTTGCTTTTTCTTACTGAAACTGCCGAGAACAATCTCATATGCCTTATTAAGCAGATCCCTGAGGATATCGTCAGGCACTTTTCCATCAGCTTTCACCGAATTCCAATGCACTTTGTTCATGTAGTAGCCGGGAATTATATCCTCATACTGTTTGCGCCAGAATTCGCCTTCCAGGGGCTCAAGCTTCAACGTTATGTAATATGGCTTATCATTATCATCCAGGCAAATTGCAGCGAACATTTTGCCGCCTATCTGATAGCGTATCCAGTTCCATTCCGGCTGCAGATCCTTTGTTACGCCAGGCTTTTCCAGAAGATATTTATCTATCCACTCGTATTTCATTTTTGTCTCCGTTTTTCTTATTTTCCGCAGTATGCTACTGCATCTGCCTGGAATAGTAACCCATCCTTACCTCCGACATGAGCGAACTCAGTCTGGATAGATTTTCTTACAGGATACTTCCCGTTAAATCTTTCCTTGATGATCTTCTCCATAACGGGGATGTTCCATACATCCCTGAACAGACAATCCATCTGAACCACTGATTCCAATGTAAGACCTACCATCGCAAGTCTCTGTTCCATGTTGTCGAAAGCTCCGTTGATCTGTTCCTCGATGCTTCCTCCGATATTCCCTACGCAGTATCCCAGGAAACAAAGATCACCGGCCTTGATGATTCCTGAATGTGCCCACTCTTCACTTACATCGTATCTTTCAATTTCTGCCATTTTTCTTTCCTCCATATATTTTCATCATTGATCCTGCCATTTCCTTAAGTCTCTCACGGACTTCCTCAGGTTCTATCACTTCCACCTTATCTCCGAATGTAAGCATCCACATCGTAAGATTATCGATATCAGCGTAGTCTTTGATCAGAAGAAGCCTGCCGTCTTCCTGAACTTCATAACAGTCAGGTCCGAATTCCTCTACCAGACGCCACTTCATATCCGGATCAAACAACGCTTTAAGCACTATATTCCGCGGAAACTTCAATTCAGAACTGAGATCCGGTACCGGAGCATTTCTGCATGCAAACTCTTTTTTCGTCTCCTTTACCTTATCCATACGGTTCAGCTTAAAGAGCCTGTAATCTTTCCTTTGCCTGCACCATCCGTATACATACCAGCTCGTCCACTTGAAAACTATGTAATAAGGTTCAATTGAACGCTTGCTTTCACCTGACGGGGCATAGTAGTAAAACTCCAGTAAATGCCTGTTCTCTATCGCATCCTGTATCGTTGATATCTTTGGTGTCAGAGATTCCTTATACCAGGACGAGAGATCAATAAGGATCGAATCTCTGCCACTGATGAATTCCGATGACCCCGCCTGGATCTTCTCCATCAGCTGGCCGTAATAACTGCTTCCGCTAACGCTGTCGAGGCTCCTCAAGCCCGCAAGGATCATCTGCATGTCTTTTGAAGTCAGGATCGTCCTGTCTACCTTATAGCCTTCGGCAATGCTGATTCCTCCTCCGACACCTTGAGAAGTACGTATCGGGATTCCCGCATACAACAGGTCATCTATGTCACGGTTGATGGTCCTCCTTGATACTTCAAATCGTTCGGCGAGGTCAGGGGCGGTTACCTTTTCCTCCTGCAGCAATACGGACAATATTCCGATAAGTCTGTCTATCTTCATCCTGTTTTCGCTCCGTGATGATACTAACAAAATAAACATGACAACAGTGTGTCATGTTTATTTTAACAGTTTATGATTTGTGCCGGAAATGCCATCAAGAAGTCTTATGAGCCGCTGTATCTGAATGTCTCTTCAGGTCCGAGATAAGATCTTGCAGGATACTCTTCTGCTTTGAATATAACCAGCTTCTGAAGGACAAAATTCGGGTCGAGCGCGAAGACATCGATGTCATTTACTCCCGCGTTGAGCGTTACTGTAACATCTATCTCACGCTTATTCTGAAGCACTCCCGAAGACCAGTAAGGATTGCCGTCGCCTACTGCAAAATAAGGATGGATCATATTGATCTTCTTCATCTTGCCGCCGTTTGCGCTTACACCGAAGAATATCTCATTTTCTCTCGAATAAGGATTACTGGGATTTACACAGAATGTGATCGTGTAATTACCCTTAACAGGAACATTCACTTTGTAAGTCAGCTTCGGGCTATCTTTTCCGCTTCTTCCGAAGATAACATCCTGCGGATAAGCCTTAACTGCATCAAAGCCTCTGGAATAATCTTCTATTACTTTGAATCCGCCTTTTGATGAATCAGTCTTGCTGTAGAAATTCTTTGCTTCTATCGAGATATAATCCATGCAGTCAATGCTGCCCGGCCATGATCTCTTATGGAGCGGAGCATCAATGACTTTCTCGTTCATGTCGATCTTCCTGCCGCACCAGTAGTACACTCCGTCAGGCTTCCTGCCAGCACCGATATCTACCAGCGTATTGACAGGAAACTTCACAACAACATTTCCGTCGGAACAATGAATGCAGATCTCAGGTACGCATTTTGTCTTCTTGTACTTTTTCCTGTCGAGCCTTACCTTAAGCACCTTCAGGGCATAAGGCTTTACTGTGCCTTCTGCTTCAGATACGCTGATAAAGCTGTTAGGATTCTCGACCTTGAAATGAGCAGCAGGAGCGCCTGCCGTGCTAAGTATCAGCTCAGCCTCATCCTTTGACGGATCCAGGAAAGCATCTGCAACGGGAACAATACCTGTCCAGAATTTACCTTCCGAATATTGATTACTTCCCTTAACGGATACTATGAGCCTTTCTTTGTTCGCAGGCTCGAAAGTATGAACCACAGGATACTTGCATCCTTCTTCGCACCAGTCGTTAAAACCAATATGCTCGGATAAGCCCATGCCATACCACATTCCATTCGCGATCTTATGAAGTTCATCCACTATCTTTCTGTCGTAAGCGATGCATTCTTCAACCTTCTTGGCGAGCGTCATGGCATATGTGCTGCCCTGCGCTGCAAAACCGTGATTAAGTGTCGTAAGAAGCCACATCTTCTGAACATTTAAGTTTGCCGTCAAAGGCAGCCAGATGAGCTCGTAGAAAGAATACCTCGTGTTGCCTTTGAGTTTATTCAAAAGCTTATCAGCATCACTCATGAGCTTCTCACACTTTACGAGTGTGTCAAACGCTTCACTGTATGCGAACGGGGCATAGACCAGATCGTTCATAGCTTCCGTTCTTCTGGCTGAAGTTATCCTTGTGTATCCTTCCAGAAGTTCAACGCATTTCTTAAGATCCTGTGATGTGATCTTTCCCTTGAAATTACGCTCAACACAGAGCTTGGTATATTCGTGAGCGCTGCCGGGATTATCTGTTCCCCAGCGGTCAAAATCGTATGCAAGATCGAGGAAATATCCGAGAGGATATTCGTTGCTGAATACATCACCGACATTAACTATCCAGAGATCTCTTATTCCGAAGTCATATGCTGTCGTCATCTGCTCCCAGACCTTTGTCAGGTGAGTTGTATTAAACCATTCAAATGACACCGGAAGTCCGTGATAGTCGAAGTGGTAATACATACCGTATCCGCCCTTGTGACTTCTCATCTTGTTTGTCGGAACGGTCCTTAAGTTGCCGTGATTATCATCACAAAGCATCAATGTAACGCCTTCAAGTTCAGGATCATCCATGAGTCCTGCCGTCTTGTCGTCACCGTAAAAATACGGCTCAACTTCCTTATACAGTGCCAGCATTCTCGGCACTTCATCGAGGTTAGCGTTAACGTTTTCCCTGATAAGCCTGTTCTGGGTCTTTAGAACTTTACGCAAAAGATCGATATTGTCTTTGAGCGTTGCCTCCTTGCCCATTATCGCGGTGTCAGCTTCGCCTCTCATACCTACGGTTATGACGTTCTCAAACTTGCCGCTTCTCTTTAATCCGTCTTCCCAGAATCTTGTGATACCCTTCTCATTTGTAAGGAAATTCCAGGCATCTCCATAGACAGACTTAGGTCCTCTTAAGTACTTATATTCCTCACCCTGCCTTAAGCATGGTTCGTGATGGCTCATACCCATGACGACGCCGAGTTCATCTGCAAGAATGCAGTTCTCAAGTCCGGGTCCGTCATTCGGGAATATCGCTGACCACATTGCAGGCCACATATAATTTCCCTTAAGTCTTAACAGGAGCTCGAAAACATGTTCATAGACTTTGGCATTAAAGCCTCCGAACCTCTTGTTGCAGTAATTTCCGAATGCCGGCCATTCATCATTAATAAAGAATCCCCTGAATTTTACAGAAGGCTCTTTTGAGATCATGCAATAATCTTTGGGGATCTTGAATTCATTGATCCTTACAGGCTTTACATCAAGCCAGTCGATAAAGGGAGATACACCGAGCATCTCTGAGAGCTTGAACATACCATATATCGTTCCGCGCTTATCGCTTCCCGTGATAATGAGGCTGCCGTCTTTTACTTCGATCTTATATACCTCACGCTTACCTTCAATATCGGATACATCCACACCGAGATTTCTGATGAGCTGATCACCGATCGTGCCGACATAGACCGGACTGTCAGCATCTTTATTCTCGAGAAGTTTGGGGGCAGCTCCGAAGACAGCCTTTATGTCGCCTGCAACTTTTGAAGCGATCTTCTTAACGCCGCTCAAGGCTTCAGCGTCGTATACAATGGCATTTCCGCCCTTCCTGATCTTTGCGCTAGAAATAATGAAATCCATGGGCATCCCATCCTTTTAAAATAACTTACATGTTAGTATACTACATCAGCCGATTGCTATCCACCTGTTTATCATATTACGCCTGTCAGCCTGTGATCGTCTTCTAAAACCACTTTATCACAGTCGGTCCGCCTAACATGCTATTATTATCATCCATATAGCACCATTACTATTCCTATAATGATTTGTAAACGAGTAATGAAATTATCTTGATGGCATTTCTCAACCTGAGTTGCAAGAAAAACCAAACTATCATATATATACAAACGCATTGCTTGATCAAAAGAATCGTCGAGCGATAAAATACCAATGTGGCAATCATCTCAAAAACGAAAATTCCGCAAACGCAATGTTTACGGAATTTTGTGGTCGTCTTATCATTTTATATCTCTAATCTAGCAATCAGAGTTAAATTAACACTCAATGAATCCTATTCTGGTAAGATTCGAACCAATCTGTCTCTGACTTCAAAGGCAGTAGCTTCTATTTTTTGGAATGATTATTCTGTTTTTCGAAAGTCACCCAGATTAAGCTCTTTCTTCAACTCTTCTTTCGTTGGCATATAAGGTAAGTATTTTGCTGCAAAGATCTGCTTATTATCTTCCGGCAAAGTATATTCAACCAAAGTATCGCTTTTATCCGCGCATAATACAATTCCTATAGGAGGATTGTCATCCTCATTCATCAGATTTCGAGTGTAGAAGTTTACATACATCTGCATTTGCCCGATATCCTGATGAGTAAGATCTCCTATCTTCAAATCCACAAGCACAAAGCACTTCAGAATATAATTGTAAAATACCAGGTCAACATAAAAATGACGTCCATCAATATCAAAATGTTTTTGTCGTGCAACAAATGAATATCCTTTTCCAAGTTCGAGAAGGAATTTCTGCAAATGGTCTATAAGAGCCTGCTCCAAATCGGACTCGTAAAAATGCTCATTTGCAGGAAGATTTAAAAACTCTAGGACATATGGATCTTTGATTATCTTCTCATATTCAGGTTTTGGCTCTTGTTTATTTATTTCGTCTTCCACTGGTTTCTTATCCTTACTTGCCAAAATCCGCTGGTAATATAATGAATTTATCTGACGATCAAGTTGCCTTGAACTCCATCCACAAGATATTGCTTCATCAATATAAAATTGTCTGGCAACCTCATCCTTAACTCTTATAAGACTGCGATAATGTGTCCAGCTCAATTCGCTACGCAGTGCGTAGCGATTCTGGAAAGTTCGATAAAACTGACGCATGTTCTTCAAATTAGATATTGTATATCCTTTACCAAATTCAGCACGTTCACTTTCACCACAAACTTCATATATCTTTTTGCCGATATTCCAGTAAGCAATGACCATAGCTGAATTAACTGCTTTATAAATATCGCTTTGCGCTTTGACTATATAACTGCGAACCATCTCATAAGTTTCTTGAGTTATCAGATTACTGTTATTGTCATGCATGTTTATAAGGCCTGACTTGTTGTTGGATTCATCTTTTGCCATATTTACTCCTATAAAAAGTCAAACAGTTTAAGCTGTTTGCTGTATTTTTCTTTATTTGCTCAACATGAGTTCAGGATTAAATGGTTCTCTGTTCTCAAGCATTACAAATACTATTCTTGCTATCTTTCTGGTCATAGCGATAATCGCCCGGCCAGAACCTTTATCTTTTTTCTTGCGTCGATAGTCTTCTATCAATCGCCAGTTGCTTGTCTGTTTCGATAACCGAATCATTCCAAGCGCTACTTGAACAAATGCCGTTCTTAACTCCTGTGGTCCATACTTTGTTATACGGCCCAGATGTACAGTCTCATTCGAATTGTGTACGCTTGGCACTATCCCGATATAAGCTGCAAATCTCTTG